>Ga0299914_10000008_pt1 | contig 172363 bp, 181 predicted proteins | sample RVTome_10_FD_201361 | JGI IMG/M metagenome (GOLD analysis project Ga0299914, IMG submission 201361) | Soil microbial communities from uranium-contaminated site in the Upper Colorado River Basin, Wyoming, United States - RVT153D57 (version 2) ... | reverse complement strand
CCGCCCCCGGCCCGAGCAGCACCGGCGACCCCGCCGTGGACGAGTTCGGCTCCGAAGCCGAGGGATCGGAGCGCGATGAGATCGCCGCCGCCGCCCGCTCCTACCTGCGCGCCCGCGCCCGGGGCGATTGGGCCCGCGCCTGCCAGGGCCTCACCGAGGCCGCCAAGCAGAGCATCGCCGGCCTGCTGCGCGCCTCCGGGCGCCCCGAGGCGGGCTGCCCCGCCGCCTACGAGGCGCTGCAGTCCCCCGTTCCCCAGGCGCTTCGCCGGGAGGCGGCTAACTCACCCGTGCTCGAGGTCCGCGTCGAGGACGACAGCGCCTTCTACGTCTTCCGCACCCGCGCCAACCGCGTCGACACCGTCCTCTCCATGGCCCGCGAGGGCGACGAGTGGAAGGCGGTCACCGTCGCCGGCGCGGTCCTGCCCCGGGCGCCGGGGAGTTGAGCGGAGCGCATCCGTGTTCGACCGCGACGCCGGTGAGTGGATGGTCAGCGACCTGAACGGCGAGGCGCTGGTGGAGGGAGGCTCGTGAGGACCGGCCCGATGGGAAGACGCATCTTGGGGCTGGGTTAACGCCGGGTTGCCGGCGCCTTTCGGCGGTGGCCCGTGTTCTATGCTGGTACGATAGCCATTTGCTAGGAACGAAGGCTTCTAGCAGGCAGTGGGTCTGGGAAGCGCCCGAGGTCGTCTCTCTATCTCCATTGCTGACTTTGGGCGCTTTCCAAGCCCCGCTGTGCAGTCATCTTCGGGGTGAGCCGGAGATCGACTCCGTCTCTCTGAGCCCTTCGGGCAGCTCGCATTAAGAAACCCGTCTCACCCCCCCGCACACGCCTGGCGGCGGCGGATAGGCCGTTGAAGGCGGTTCGCCGGAGTGGTACGTTGTCCTCCAATAGGAACTTTCTATTTCTCAGATGCCATGGAAACGGTTCCCCACAGACAAACTGCTGATTTCCCGCCCCCGGGCCTGGACCGATCCGATGCCCGCTGCCGAGGCTGAATTGCAGCGCTTGCCCCGGGGTCGCCACGGGCTGCCCAGCGAATTCATCGCCGAGAACCAGCGGCGGCGACTGCTCGCAGCGGTGCCGGTGGCCTGTGCCGCGAAGGGCTACGCGAAGACCGCGGTGACCGACATCGTCGAGGGGGCGCAGGTCTCCCGCAAGACGTTCTACGAGCGGTTCACGGATAAGGAGAAGTGCGCGCTGGCGGCCTTCGAAGTCTTCGCCGGCGAGCTGGTCGAGGCGGTGGAGGGCGCCTGCAAGACACGCGCGGCCTGGCCTGACCGGGTCGGCGCGGGCATCGCAGCGGGGATCGAATACCTTGCCGACGACCCTCCCGTCGCGCACTTCCTCAGCACCGGCGTCGTGGCGGTTGGGCCAAAGGGCGTCGCCGCCCAACACGCCCTGTTCGAGCGGCTTGCCCGGGGCTTGGCGCCGGGCCGCACCGCCAGCCCGCGGGCGGCCTGGATGTCGCCGGAGAGCGAGTGGGGGCTGGTCGCCTACCTGTCGATGCTCGTCGCCCGGCGAGTCACCGGCGAGGCGGACCGGCTGACCGAGCTGACGCCGGAATTGATCCAGGCAGCGCTCACTCCCTACGTCGGACCTGAGGAGGCGCACGAGACGGCCGAACGGTCGCGACTCTCCCGCCCAAATCTGCCTTGAGCTTTTGGCTGGCCAAGTAGCGCGTGCTTCGCGCCTTGCCCGTCTGCTCCACCAGGCCGCTGTCGAGCAGGCGCTTGAAATCGGCGCTCGCGGTGGCGGTGGAGATGTTTGCCTCTTCGGCGTACGTCGTTCGGTCGGCATGCCCGACCAGGCTCTGTTCGAGGGCGATGACCAGGCGGTCGGGCCATCCCCGGTCCGCGACCTGCCGCTCGAGGAAGTCCCAGCGCGCAGCCGCCTCGTCGACCTGTCGCAAGCGCTGTCGAGCCTGCTCGAAGTGGGCGTCGACGCAGAAGGAGACCCAGCCGGTTGCGTCCCGGTCGGGTTGGTAGCTGCCGGCTTGCGTCTCGCGTAGCGCCTCGTAGTACGCGCCTGTGTTTGCCCCCAGGTACTCCTCGATCGAGGAGAACTCGGGCGAGAGCATCCTCTCGCGCGCAAGCACCAGGGACTGGACGATCCGCGATACCCGGCCGTTCCCGTCGCGGAAGGGATGGACGGAGATCACGTTGAGGTGCGCGATCGCAGCTCGCACGATGACATCGATTTCACGATCGCCCCCGACCAGTGATTCGACCACCTCTGCCATCAACCCCGGCACCTGTTCTGCGTCGGGCCCCCTGTACTCGACCTGGCCCTCGGGCCCGGTGACCACTACCGGTCCACGTCGCCAGTGTCCGGGATCCTCAGAACGTTGGAAATAGCAGGCGTCGAAGTGCAGATCGAGGATCACCCGGTCGCTCCACCGGAACGTCGGGTCTTCGGCCATCACGCCGACATGGTCCATCGCCCTCGCGTAGCAGGAGACAGCCATCCGATTCCCGTCATCCCCGGCAGCTTCGGCGCCGCCGGCCAGCGCGATTGCCTCTCCCGGCTCAACCGAGAAGCCCTCGATCGAAGTCGAACCTTGGATCGAGCTTGCCCGGACCTCTCTGCGCAGGGAGCCCATCCAGCGCCCGGGCCGCTCGACCTCGGAGCGGAGTGCGCTGCGCAGCTCGTTCAGCTGCTCGAGCTTCGCCGCCAGGTTCCCCGCGATCTCCGGAGCCGTGTAGATCATTGACCGAGGTTAGACGATTTTACGTCTAATCGTCAAATCGACCAAGCCACCCGCTCAGCGCCGGTCGTTTACGCTCCCCGCGCCGATGGACTTCGCCCTCACCGACGAGCAGCGGGACTTTGTCGACGCGCTCCGCGACTTCTGCGAGCGGGAGTGCGGCACGCCGGAGAAGCGGGAGGCGCTGACCGAGGGCCACGAGCTGCACCACAACGACGGCCTCTACCGCAAGATGGCCGAGCTCGGCTGGCTCGGGCTGACGATCCCCGAGGAGCACGGCGGCTCCGGCGGCTCGATGCTGGACGCCTGCCTGTTCATGGAGGAGACCTCGCGCGGGCTGGCGCCGATCGGCGGCTACGCGACGACGCTGATCGTCGCCGGCGCCACGCAGCGCTTCGGAACCGATGAGCAGAAGGACGAGATCCTCGGCGGCGTCTCCCGCGGCTCGGTCGAGGCGATCGCGATGACCGAGCCGGAGGCCGGCTCCGACGTCGGCTCGCTGACCACGACGGCCGAGCGCTCCAACGGCGGCTACGTGCTCAACGGGCAGAAGGTCTTCTGCTCCAACGCCCACATCTCCGACCACGTGCTGGTCGTCTGCCGAACCACCAAGACCGACTCAAAGCACGAGGGCCTCTCGATGATCTGGGTGCCGGGCGACGCGCCCGGCATGGAGGTGAAGCCGATCGACACGATGGGCGGGCGGGAGACCAACTACCTCTACTTCACCGACTGCGAGGCGCCCGCCGACGCGCTGCTCGGCGAGCAGGACCAGGCCTGGACGCAGCTGATGGCGGGCCTCAACGTGGAGCGGCTGATCCTCGCCGCGACGATGCTGGGCATCGCCCAGCGCGCCTTCGACGATGTCCTCGCCTACGTCAAGGAGCGCAAGCAGTTCGGCCGCCCGATCGGCTCCTTCCAGGCGCTCCAGCACCGGCTGGCCGACCTCGCCACGGAGCTGGAGGCGGCCCGCCTGATGACCCGCTGGGTCGCCACCCTGACCGACGAGGACCCCGGCCGCATGTTGCCCCGCGAGGCATCGATGGTGAAGCTGCACGTCACCGAGGTCGCCAAGAAGGTCACCCTGGAGGGGATGCAGATGATGGGCGGCTACGGCTACTCATCCGAGTACGACATGGAGCGCCTGGTCCGCGCCTCACTGGTCTCCACCATCTACGGCGGCACCTCGGAGATCCAGCGCAACATCATCGCCAAGACCCTCGGCCTCTAGCCCCAAACCTCGTGGGCGACATCGACCGGACATAGACCGGTCGATGTCGCCTGCGACGGCGGGGCGCCGGCCGATACAATTAACGATATGGACACACGTTCAGCGGCAAGGCTGGCGCGTGAGCTGGGCACCACGGTGCCCCGGGTCGCTCGCGCCGCCGATCGGTTGGGCATCGAGGCTCGGCAGGAGAACGGCAGGTTCGCCTTCACCGCTGGGCAAGCCGATCGCGTTCGTCGTGCCCTCGGTGTGATGGCACAGGCAGGCCAATGGACGCGGTCGGAGACCATCGTCCTCGCGGCGCTGCGCAACGCACCCTTCGGGCTCGTCTCGGCGCGCGCCGTGGCACGGCGCAGCGGGCTGTCCTCAACCGCTGCAGGGCGGGCTTTGGGCTCGCTCCTCGAAAAGGATCTCGTCACCCACGCCGGCGAGGTGATCGCCGCCGGCCGGGTCCGCGACGCAGAGATCTGGCGTGCGAACCTCTTGCACCCATGCTGGCCGCAGCTGGACCCGGCTCTCGACTCAATAGAGCCACCGGAGCGGCCCAAGCGGGCATCGCAACGTGTGCCGGGCCACCTGCGCCATCTCTTCTGGAACACCGCTGAAAGTCAACTCGACGCAAGCCGCGCCGGCCCCTATATCGCGAGGCGGCTGTTGCGCGCGATGGACCTTCAGGGCCTGGCTTGGGGAGCGTCTGTGCTGGGGCCCGAGGATTGGCGTCGGGGGGGCGAGGCTCGCGGGCTCGAGCCGGAGGTGAGGCAGCTGGCGCGCAACCTCGCCCGGATGGCCTGATGGGGGAGCGCGATGCGCCGGTTGGGGGAGCGGATCGGCTCCCCGCGCACATTCGCCGCATCCTGCCGGCGGATACGGCCAAGGCATGGCTGGCGCTGGCTCCCGGCCTTCCACAGGAATTGAGCCTTGGCGGCGGGACGGCGGTGGCCGTTCACCTCGGGCATCGCGAAAGCCAGGACCTCGACTTCTTCTTTCACCGTGAGGTCGACCTGGGCAAGCTGAAGGAACTGATCGGCGCCCAGGGCGACTTCGCGGTGACGCACGAGTCCGAAGGGACCCTGAAGGGCCTGTTCGGCGCGACCAAGGTAGAGGTCTTCGACGCCTCGCAACTTAGGCAGTTGGCGAAGCCGACGACGGTTGCCGGGCTCAGGGTCGCCGGCCTCCAGGACCTGATTGCGATGAAGCTCAAGGTCATGGCCGAGCGTGGCGAGATGCGCGACTACTTCGACGTCAAGGCGATCGACGAGGAAGGGGCGGTCTCGGTCGAGGAGGGGATCGACCTATACATGGAGCGCTACGGGATCAGCCCGAGCAGTGACGCCCTGCTCCATCTCTTCAAGGCGATGGGGGATCTGAGCGATGTGGAGGCCGACGATTCGCTGCCGACCGAGAAGCCCGAGCTGCAAGAGTGGTGGAGCACCCGCCAGGTTCGAGTGCTTCGCAATTCAGATCGCTTCGGCTGACCCTGCGGCAGGCGCTCCCCGCCCGGCGCGGAGCGCTATTCTTCCCGCCAGCCTCGTGCTTCGGCCCGGGGTTTTCTCTTGTAACGGCTTCCGATGAGGAGAAATGGCCGCCGGAGACGTCCGCATCGCTGTAACGCTCGCCTGCGAAGACTGCAAGCGGCGCAACTATGAGACGAAGAAGTCGCGGCGCAATACGCCGGACCGCGTCGGGCTGCGCAAGTACTGTCGCTGGTGCGGGCGGCACACCCCGCACAAAGAGACCCGCTGACGGCGCATGGCGAAGACGCGCGCACAGCGCAAGGCGGAGCGCCGCGCCCGCGAGGCGGAGCAGCAGAAGCGCCAGGGCCCCGAGCGCGACGCGGAGTCCCGCGCCCAGCACGACACCCAGGTGCCGCGCTCCGGCGACATCGCCGAGATAGAGGCGGTCGAGGAGGGGATCGAGGCGGGTGCCGCGGAGGCCGACCTGGAGACGCCGGACGCGCCGGCTCCCGCCCGCGAGGACAAGCGGGAGAAGCGCCGCCGCGAGAAGGCGGAGCAGAAGCGCAAGAAGGAGCAGCAAAAGCAGCAGGAGCGCCAGCAGCTGGAGAAGCGCAAGAAGCAGGCCGGCGCGGAGCGCCAGCGCGGCGGCGTGATCGGCTTCCTCGCCTCCTGCTGGGCGGAGCTGAAGAAGGTCCAGTGGCCGGACCGCGACACGCTGGTCCAGGCCACCGCGGTGACCGTCGTCTTCGTCGTGGTCGCCGCTGCCTACCTCGGCGCGCTGGACGCGGTCTTCAATTTCATCATCAAGCGGATCCTCTAGGCGGGCCGCCAAACCGAAGGGCTGACAGATGTATCGCTGGTACGTGATCAACACCTATTCCGGGCACGAGAACAAGGTCAAGCACAACCTGGAGCACAGGGTGCAGACGATGGGCCAGGACCGCAACGTGCGCCAGGTCGTCGTGCCGACCGAGCAGGTCATGGAGGTCGGCAAAGACGGCCAGAAGGAGTCGAAGGAGAAGCGCACCATGCCCGGCTACGTGCTGGTCAACATGGACATGACCGACGAGGCCTGGGGCCTGGTCAAGAACACACCGGGCGTGACCGGCTTCGTCGGCTCCCGCAACAAGCCGGTGGCGCTGTCCAAGCCGGAGGTCGACCAGCTGCTGCACCGCGAGACCGCGGAGCGCCCGCGCAGCCGCGCCCAGTTCTCGATCGGCGAGTCGGTGAAGGTGATCTCCGGCCCGCTCTCCGACTTCTCCGGCGAGATCGCGGAGATCAACGAGGACGCCGCGAAGCTGAAGGTGCTGGTCTCGATCTTCGGCCGGGAGACGCCTGTGGAAGTCGGCTACGACCAGGTCAAAAAGATCTAGCTACCCTCACCGATCCGATGGCGAAGAAGGTCCTCACCCAGATCAAGCTGCAGATCCCCGGCGGCGCCGCCAACCCGGCGCCCCCGGTCGGCCCCGCGCTGGGCCAGCACGGGGTCAACATCATGGAGTTCTGCAAGGCGTTCAACGCGCAGACCCAGCAGGAGGGCGGCACGATCATCCCGGTGGAGATCACCGTCTACGAGGACCGCTCCTTCGACTTCGTCACCAAGACGCCGCCCGCCGCGGTCCTCATCAAAGAGGCGATCGGCCTCGACAAGGGCTCCGGCGAGCCGCACGTCAACAAGGTGGGCACGATCAGCGCCGCCCAGGTGCGCGAGATCGCCGAGCGCAAGATGCCCGACCTGAACGCCAACGACCTCGACGCCGCCTCGAAGATCATCGCCGGTACCGCCCGCTCGATGGGCGTCGACGTAAGGGAGTAGCTCGATGGCCCACGGCAAGCGCTACCGCAAGCAGCACGGCAAGGTCCAGCGCGACCGGCGCTACCCGCCGGCCGAGGCGGTGGCCCTGGTCAAGGAGACCGCCGCCGCAGGCTTCGACGAGACGGTCGAGCTGCACGTGCGGCTCGGGGTCAACGTCCGCCATGCCGAGGAGCAGCTGCGCGGCACCCTCGCCCTCCCGCACGGGCTGGGCAAGGAGGTCACGGTGGCCGTCTTCGCCGAGGGGCAGAAGGCGCGCGACGCGGAGGCCGCCGGCGCGGACTTCGTCGGCGCCGGCGACCTGGCCGAGAAGGTCGAGGAGGGCTGGACCGGCTTCGACGTGGCGATCGCGACGCCGGACATGATGCCGACGGTCGGCAAGCTGGGGCGGGTGCTCGGCCCGCAGGGCAAGATGCCGAACCCGAAGATCGGCACGGTCACCGAGGACGTCGAGAAGGCGGTGGCGGACTCGAAGTCCGGCAAGGTCGAGTACCGCACCGACCGCCAGGCCGTGATCCACATGGCGATCGGCAAGGCGAGCTTCGACGCGCAGGCGCTGCTGGAGAACTACGCGACGGTGATCGACGAGATCAACCGCGCCAAGCCCTCCTCCGCCAAGGGTCGCTACTTCATCTCGATCTCGCTGACGACGACGATGGGGCCGGGCATCCCGGTCGACACGTCGAGGACGACCGAGAAGGAGATCCTCGGAGGGGCCGCCGCGGCGGCGGCGCCCGAGGAGGCCGGCGACGCCGACACCAAGCCTGCAGCGGACGGCGGCGACGCTGAAGCCGCAGAGGAACCCGCCACCGTCTAGACTCCGCCGCCGCCCGAGACCGCAGGTTCGGTCGCAAGACCGGTAACCAGCTTCCGGTGTGCTTTACGCCCATATAGCGGGCAAAAGGAACACCGGAAGGAATCCAGCGCAGGCCAACCATGAACCGAGACGAGAAAGCCGCATTCGTAGAAGAGGTCGCCGCCCAGATAGAGGGCAGCGAGGCGATCTTCGCGATCGACTACCGCGGCATCAGCGTCTCCCAGGCCGCCGAGCTGCGCACCAAGCTGCGCGACGCCGACGCCAGCTTCAAGGTGGTCAAGAACCGGCTGACCAAGCGCGCCGCCGAGCAGGCGGGGGAGCAGCGCCTCGAGGCGCTGCTCGAGGGGCCGACCGCGCTGACCTTCGTCCGCGGCGACACCGCGACGGCGGCGAAGGCGATCACCACCTTCAGCGGCGAGCATGAGGTGCTCGCCTACAAGGGCGGCTTCATGGGCGAGACGGAGCTGGACGCCGACAGCTTCAAGTCGATCGCCAAGCTGCCGGCCCGCAGCGTGCTGGAGGGCCGCCTGGCGGGAATGGTCGCCAGCCCGCTGACCGGGATCACCCGCGGCCTCGGCTCGATGATCTCCGGCCTCGCCCTGCAGCTCGGCCAGATCGCCGAGCAGGGGCTGGTCGCCGGCGAACCTTCGGAAACTTCCAAGCAAGAGGAGGAGTAAGTGGCAACCAAGGCAAAGATCTCGACAGAGGACTGGATCGAGGAGCTGAAGGGCATTTCCGTGCTCGAGCTCTCCGAGCGGATCAAGGCGCTCGAGGAGGAGTTCGGCGTCTCGGCGACCGCGGTTGCGGCGGCAGCGCCGGCGGCCGGTGGAGGCGGCGGCGAGGCCGAGGGCGGCGGCGAGGAAGAGAGCGCGACGGTGGACGTGGTCCTCACCGACGTCGGCGACCAGAAGGTGCCGGTGATCAAGGTCGTGCGCGGCGCGACCGGGCTCGGCCTGAAGGAGGCCAAGGCCCTCGTCGACGAGGCGCCGAAGCCGGTCAAGGAGGGCGTCGAGCGCGAGGAAGCCGACAAGCTGAAGGCCGAGCTCGAGGAAGCCGGCGCCTCAGTCGAATTGAAGTAGCCTTCGTGGGCGACATCCACCGCATATAGAGCGGTCAACGTCGCCCACGAGGGTGGTCTGCGCCCGGGGCAGCGCGTGTGTTAGTTTTTAGCGTCGCGCGCCGTTGCGCCTGGCTTGCCCCTGTGCTGCGCCCAATTCACGTCCTTCTGACCCGCTGAGGAGTCGCCGACTTTGGCACGTTCGAACGCTGCCCCCGTAACCCGTAGGAGCTTCTCCCGTCTCCAGAACCCCGTCGAGGTCCCCCATCTGATCGATATCCAGCGCCGCTCCTTCCGGGAGCTGACCGACCCGAAGAGCGGCATGCTTCGGGAAACGATCGACGACATCTCGCCGATCGAGGACTACACCGGCAACCTGGCGATCGTCTTCGGGGGCTTCGAGTTCGAGGAGCCGGCCAACTCCATTGAGGAGTGCCGCGAGAAGGACATGACCTACTCGCGGCCGCTGAACGCGACCGTCGCCTTCCAGAACAAGGAGACCGGCGAGATCCGCGAGCAGTCCGTCTTCCTCGGCGACTTCCCGTGGATGACCGACCGCGGCACGTTCATCATCAACGGCACCGAGCGGGTCGTCGTCACCCAGCTCGTCCGCTCCCCCGGCGCCTACGTAATGGCGCCCAAGGACCCCGAGAAGCAGGTCTTCATCGCCAATCTGATGCCGGCCCGCGGCTCCTGGCTGGAGCTGGAGATCGACAAGAAGGGCCGCGTCTACGTCCGCATCGACCGCAAGCGCAAGCTGCCGGTGACCGTGCTGCTGCGCGCGATGGGCTACGTCGAGGACGAGAAGCTGCTCGAGATGTTCGGCGACTCGGTCTACATGAAGCACACGATCGCCGCCGACACCGAGCAGACGAAGACCGAGGAAGGCGCGCTGATCGAGCTGTTCAAGAAGCAGCGCCCCGGCGAGCCGCCCTCGGTGGACGCCGCCCGGGCGTTGATGGAGCAGCTCTTCTTCGACCCGAAGCGCTACGACCTGACCCGCGTCGGCCGCTACAAGCTGAACGCGCGCCTCGACCTCGACATCGACCTCGACACCCGGGTCCTGACCCACGACGACATCATCACCCTGGTCAAGGAGCTGGTCGGGCTGCCGAAGCTGCTCGGCATCCCCGAGGAGATCGACGAGGAGAACCCGATCAAGGACTACGCGGCGGAGGCGCTGACCTATCCGCGCGACCCGGTCGCCGACCACCTCGACGAGTACGAGCACTTCGGCAACCGCCGCCTGCGCACCGTCGGCGAGCTGATCCAGGAGGCCTTCCGGATCGGCCTCTACCGGATGGAGCGCGTCGTCCGCGAGCGGCTGACCACCGAGGACTCGGACGCGATCACCCCGCAGACGATCATCAACATCCGCCCGGTCGTCGCGGCGCTGAAGGAGTTCTTCGGCTCCTCGCAGCTGTCGCAGTTCATGGACCAGACCAACAGCCTCGCCGGCCTGACCCACCGGCGCCGCCTCTCGGCGCTGGGCGCCGGCGGCCTGACCCGCGAGCGCGCCCCGATCGAGGTCCGCGACGTGCACCCGACCCACTACGGCCGGATGTGCCCGATCGAGACCCCGGAGGGGCCGAACATCGGCCTGATCGGCTCGCTCTCCTCCTACGCGCAGATCTCCGAGCACGGCTTCGTCACGACCCCCTACCGGGTGGTCTCCGACGGCGTGGTCACGGACGAGGTCGTCCACTACGACGCGACCCAGGAAGAGGACAAGCTGATCGCCCAGGCGAACGCCGAGGTCGACCAGAAGACGATGAAGCTGAAGGGCCCGCGCGTCCTCTGCCGCGCCCGCGAGGGCGAGGGCGAGGTCGTCGCCGCCTCCCCCAAGGAGGTCGACCTGATGGACGTCTCCCCGACCCAGATCTGGTCGGTGGCGACGGCGCTGATCCCCTTCCTCGAGCACGACGACGCCAACCGGGCGCTGATGGGCTCCAACATGCAGCGCCAGGCGGTGCCGCTGCTGAAGCCGGAGCCGCCGCTGATCGGCACCGGCATGGAGCGCCGCGCCGCGGTCGACACCGGCGACGTGACGCTGGCCGAGAACGACGGCGAGGTCGCCCACGTCGACTCGACCAAGATCGTCGTCACGCACGGCTCCAAGCGCGACGAGTACCCGCTGCACAAGTTCATGCGCTCCAACCAGGGGACGATCATCCACCAGCGGCCGATCGTCGGCTCCGGGCAGAAGGTGTCCGAAGGCGACGTGCTCGCCGACGGCGCCTCGACCGCCGGCGGCGAGATCGCGCTGGGCAAGAACTGCCTGGTCGCCTTCATGTCCTGGGAGGGCTACAACTTCGAGGACGCGATCATCCTCTCCGAGCGGCTGGTCAAGGACGACGAGCTGACCTCGATCCACATCGAGGAGTACGAGATCGACGCCCGCACGACCAAGCTCGGCGACGAGGAGATCACCCGCGACATCCCCAACCGCTCCGAGGAGAGCCTGCGCAACCTCGACGACCGCGGCATCGTCCGGATCGGCGCCGAGGTCGTATCCGGCGACCTGCTGGTCGGCAAGGTGACGCCGAAGGGCGAGACCGAGCTGACCGCGGAGGAGAAGCTGATCCGCGCGATCTTCAAGGAGAAGGCGCGCGAGGTTCGCGACACCTCGCTGAAGGTCCCGCACGGCGAGGGTGGCGTCGTCATCGACGTGCTCACCTTCAGCCGCGACGAGGGCGATGACCTGCCGCCCGGCGTCAACGACCTGGTCCGCGTCTACGTCGCGACCAAGCGCAAGATCGCCGAGGGCGACAAGCTCGCCGGCCGCCACGGCAACAAGGGCGTGATCTCCAAGATCGTCCCCGAGGAGGACATGCCCCACCTCGAGGACGGCACGCCGGTCGACGTGATCCTCAACCCGCTCGGCGTGCCGAGCCGGATGAACATCGGCCAGATCCTCGAGACGCATTTGGGCTGGGTGGCCGCCAACGGCTGGTACGACGACGGCTCCGTCTCCTACAAGGAGGCTCACTCCCCCGACGGCGACGGGCGCGTCTACGTCGCCACCTCGGTTTTCGATGGCGCCAGCGTCGAGGATGTCGACGAGGCTCTCGTCGAGTGGTCCGCTCAGAACAAGGAGCGCGGCATCGACCTCGGCGTCGACATGCGGGAGCGCGAGGGCTCGCGCTGCGCCGGAACCGCGCAGCTCTACAACGGCCGCAGCGGCGAGCCCTACGAGGGCAAGGTCACCGTCGGCCACATGTACATCCTGAAGCTGGCCCACCTGGTCGACGACAAGATCCACGCGCGCTCGACCGGCCCCTATTCCCTGGTCACCCAGCAGCCGCTGGGCGGCAAGGCGCAGTTCGGCGGCCAGCGCTTCGGCGAGATGGAGGTCTGGGCCCTGGAGGCCTACGGCGCCGCCTACACGCTGCAGGAGATGCTCACCGTGAAGTCCGACGACACGGTCGGCCGCGTCAAGGCCTACGAGGCGATCGTCAAGGGGGAGAACATCCCCGAGCCGTCGATCCCGGAGTCGTTCAAGGTGCTGCTGAAGGAGATCCAGGCGCTCTCCCTCGACGCCAACGTCGTTTCCGAAGGGGGCGACGTGGAGATGGCCGACGAGGAGGACGACCTGCTGAAGGCCGCCGAGGAGCTGGGCATGGACCTGACCGGGGTTCGGGCCGGCAACGGAGGCGATGGAGCGGCCGACGAGCAGCAGGCGGAGTCCGATGGGGAAGAGCCGAGCGCCGCCGGCGCAGACGGGGCCGGCGAGGCCGAGGAGGCAGCGAAGAAATGATCGACATCAACAACTTCGACGCGATCGAGATCGGCCTCGCGTCATCGAAGAAGATCCGCTCCTGGAGCTGGGGCGAGGTCCAGAAGCCGGAGACGATCAACTACCGCACGCTGAAGCCGGAGAAGGACGGGCTGTTCTGCGAGCGCATCTTCGGCCCGACCAAGGACTGGGAGTGCTACTGCGGCAAGTACAAGCGGGTCCGCTACAAGGGCATCGTCTGCGAGCGCTGCGGCGTCGAGGTCACCCGCTCCAAGGTCCGCCGCGAGCGGATGGGCCACGTCGACCTGGCCGCGCCGGTCTCCCACATCTGGTTCTTCAAGGGCGTGCCGAGCCGGATCGGCTACCTGATCGACATGGCTCCCAAGGAGCTGGAGAAGGTCCTCTACTTCGCCGCCTCGATGGTCACCTGGGTCGACGAGGAGGCGCGCGACAAGGACATCGGCAAGCTCGAGAAGGAGATCAAGAAGGTCACCGACGAGTACGAGGCCGAGCGCCAGAAGCGCACCCAGGAGCTGAGCGAGTCGCTGGAGCGGCGGCTCAAGTACCTGGAGGAGGGCGCCCAGGAGGGCTTCTCCGACGACGACTACATCTGGGCCGACTCGCTGAAGCTGACCACGGCGCAGCTGCGCAAGCTGAAGGACGACGAGCGCAAGAAGCTGGAAAAGGAGCTGCGCAAGGAGTTCGACGCGGAGATCTCCGACACCGAGTCCTACATCGACGAGGCGGTCGAGCGGACCAACGAGGTCTGGAAGATCTTCTCGGAGATGAAGCCGAAGGACGTGATCAACGACGAGACCGTCTTCCGTGAGCTGAAGGACCGCTTCGGCTCGCCGTTCGGCTGGGGCGAGTACTTCCGCGGCGGGATGGGCGCCGAGGCGGTGCGCGACCTGCTGGAGCAGGTCGACCTCCAGGCCGAGTGCGAGGAGTTGGAGGACACGATCAACTCCTCCAAGGGGCAGAAGCAGTCGCGCGCGGTGAAGCGGCTGAAGGTCGCCTCCGCCTTCCTCAACTCCGACAACAAGCCCGACTGGATGATCCTCGACGCGGTGCCGGTGATCCCGCCGGAGCTGCGGCCGATGGTGCAGCTCGACGGCGGCCGCTTCGCGACCTCCGACCTCAACGACCTCTACCGCCGGGTGATCAACCGCAACAACCGGCTGAAGCGCCTGCTCGACCTCGGCGCCCCGGAGATCATCGTCAACAACGAGAAGCGGATGCTGCAGGAGTCCGTCGACGCGCTGTTCGACAACGGCCGTCGCGGCCGCCCGGTCACCGGCCCCGGCAACCGGCCGCTGAAGTCGCTCAGCGACATGCTGAAGGGCAAGCAGGGGCGCTTCCGCCAGAACCTGCTCGGCAAGCGGGTCGACTACTCCGGCCGCTCGGTGATCGTCTCCGGCCCGAGCCTGAGGCTGCACCAGTGCGGGCTGCCGAAGCTGATGGCGCTGGAGCTGTTCAAGCCGTTCATCATGGCCCGCCTGGTCGAGCGCAAGGCGGTGCAGAACATCAAGGCCGCCAAGAAGATGGTCGAGTCGATGATCCCCGAGGTCTGGGACGTGCTCGAGGAGGTCATCCACGAGCACCCGGTGCTGCTCAACCGCGCGCCGACCCTGCACCGCCTCGGCATCCAGGCCTTCGAGCCGGTGCTGGTCGAGGGCAAGGCGATCCAGGTCCATCCGCTGGTCTGCCACGCCTTCAACGCCGACTTCGACGGCGACCAGATGGCGGTCCACGTGCCGCTCTCCGCCGAGGCGCAGGCCGAGGCGCGGATCCTGATGCTCTCGGCGAACAACATCCTCTCGCCGGCGCACGGCGCGCCGCTGGCGACGCCGACCCAGGACATGGTGCTCGGCATCTACTACCTGACCTACGGGCCGCCGGCCGAGGAGCTGGAAAAGCTCGACGAGGAGCTGAAGGCGGGCAAGCGGGGCGAGCTGAACGGCTCCGCGCCGCGCGTCTTCCGCTCCGCCCAGGAGGCCGAGCTGGTCTATGAGAACGGCGGCGTCAAGCTGCACGACCAGGCGGAGTACCGCCGCGCCGGCCACGAGCACTTCCTGACCACGGTCGGGCGGATCATCTTCAACGACAAGATCGAGCGCGCCCTGGCCGACGCGCTGGGCGAGGAGTTCGACCCGGAGAAGTACGACTTCGTCAACCGCTCGCTGCGCAAGCGGGACGTCAACGAGATGGTCGGCGACCTGGTCGACGCCTACGGGGCGCCGGCGGTCTCCCGCGTGCTGGACGCGTTCAAGGACCTCGGCTTCCACTTCGCGACGCAGGCCGGGATCACGGTCTCCAAGAACAACGTGATCTCGCCGCCCGACAAGGAGACCATCCTCGAGCGCTACGAGAAGCGCACGGTAGAGATCGAGGGCCAGTACGAAGAGGGGTACATCACCGCCGACGAGCGCAAGGAGGCGGTCACCGCGCAGTGGGACAAGGCCACCGACGAGGTCGCGACGGCGATGGAGGACAACCTCGACGAGCTGAACCCGATCTTCATGATGGCCAACTCCGGCGCCCGCGGCTCCTTCAAGCAGATCCGCCAGCTGGCGGGGATGCGCGGCCTGATGGCCAACCCGAAGGGCGAGATCATCGAGCGGCCGATCAAGGCAAACTTCATGGAGGGACTCTCGGTGCTGGAGTACTTCATCTCCACGCACGGCGCCCGCAAGGGCCTGGCCGACACGGCGCTGCGCACGGCGGACTCCGGCTACCTGACCCGCCGCCTCGTCGACGTCGCCCAGGACGTGATCGTCCGCGATGAGGACTGCAAGACCAAGGACCACATCGAGATGCCGCTGCGCAAGGCGGGCGGCGCGCTCAACGACAACCTGTTCGGGCGGCTGGCGGCGAAGAAGCTGGAGACCAAGCGGGGCCGCGAGCTGCTGAAGCGCAACCACCTGATCACCTTGGCCGATGTCGAGGAGATCGCCGAGGCGTTCGGCGACGAGGAGGTCGAGATCCCGGTTCGCTCGACGCTGAAGTGCGACGCCGAGAGCGGCGTGTGCCGCTCCTGCTACGGGATCGCGCCGGCGACCGGCTCGATGGTCGACATCGGCGACGCGGTGGGGATCATCGCGGCGCAGTCGATCGGCGAGCCCGGCACGCAGCTGACGATGCGCACCTTCCACACCGGGGGCGTCGCCGGCCAGGACATCACCCAGGGCCTGCCGCGCATCGTCGAGCTGTTCGAGGCGCGCAAGCCGAAGGGCCTGGCGGAGATGGCGGAGGTGGCCGGCAAGGTCTCGGTCGAGCACACCGACAAGGCGGCCAAGGTGATCGTCACCGACTCCGGTGGCGAGGAGCACGCCCACTCGTTCCCGGCGCGGACCCGGCTCAACGTCTCCGACGGCGACAAGGTCGAGGTCGGCGAGCAGCTTAACGAGGGCTCGCTGTACCCGGCCGACCTGCTGACGATCCGCGGCCGCACCGAAACCGAGCTCTACATCGTCGCCGAGGTGCAGAAGGTCTACCGGGCCCAGGGCGTCGACATCAACGACAAGCACATCGAGCTGATCGCCCGCCAGATGCTGAAGAAGATGCGGGTGGAGGCGAAGGGGTCGACCGAGCTGCTGCCCGGCCAGCTGGAGGACCGCGGCAGCCTCAAGCGCCTCAACAAGAAGGTCAAGGAGGGGGGCGGGACCGCGGCCAAGGGCGAGGGAGTCATCCTCGGCATCACCAAGGCCTCGCTGGCGACCGAGTCCTTCCTCTCAGCGGCTTCCTTCCAGGAGACGACCAAGGTGCTCACCGACGCGGCCCTGGAGGGCAAGCGCGACCGCCTCGTCGGCCTGAAGGAGAACGTGATCATCGGCAAGCTGATCCCGGCCGCGACCGGCCTCAAGCACTACCGCACGCTGGCGATCGAGCCGGCGGAGCCGGTCGAGCCGCCGAGCGAGGAGGGCCTGCTCGACGAGGACGAGCTGGCCGCCGAGCTGGGCGTCGAAGGGGGCGACGGCGCCTCCGTCGAGAGCTTCGGCCCCTCCTTCGCGGAGGAGCTGGAGGAGCTCGCCCAGGAGATCGAGGCCGACGGCGGCAGCAGCGGCAGTTCCGGCGGCGGCAGCAGCAGTTCCGGCGGCGGCAGCAGCAGTTCCGGCTCTGAGAAGTAGCCGCCGACGGTGGCAGCGAGACGTAGTCGCTCCGCTGTTCCCTTCCCCTAAATGGCAGGGTTAAGGCACAGCGGGGTAGGGGCCTAGGGGAGAAATTTCGCCCGCTGTTCCTTAGCCCTCCATGGCAGGGGGAAAGCACAGCGGGGTAGGGGGATGGCGGGGTGCGGCGGAGTTGGCCGAGCGTCAGCACGGTGTCGTCTCGCGCGAGCAGCTGCTGGACTTCTGCCTGAGCGAGGCGGTGATCGAGCACGCTCTCGCCGGTGGTCGTCTCCACCGGATCTTCCGCGGGTCGTACGGCCTCGGCCATCTCGGCACGGGATGGCGCGGTCGCATGCTCGCCGCCGTGCTCGCGTCGGGCGAGGGCTCCGTCGTTTCCCATGGCACCGCCGCTTACCTTCTCGGCCTGTGGGAACGTCGGCCACGACTTACCGACGTGATCGCACCGGTTCAGGCCGGTCGCAAGATCCCCGGTATACGGCGCCGTTTCACCCCGGCGCCACCCCCTCGCGACATCTGGTCGCAAGACGCTGTTCCGTGTACGAGCCCCTCGCGGACTATCGTTGACATCGCTGGAATCGTGGGGGAGGCGGGGCTGCGTCGGACCATCGAGCAGGCTGCGGTTCATCGCATGCTCGACGTGGCTGAGATCGACGCGATCCTGGCCGGGCCCCGTCGCCGGGGCAGCCCTCGCCTGCGAGCCATCCTCGACGACTGGCGGCGTTACTCGCCCGACACCCGCCTCCGCAGCCGGATGGAGGCGAAGCTGTTGTCGCTGCTGACCCGGCACGACATCCCTGTTCCCGAGTGCAACGCGAAACTGCGAATCGGCAGTGACCGCTTCGAGATCGACTTCCTCTGGCGGCGCCGGCGCCTGGCCGTGGAAGCCGACGGCAGCGCCTACCACGACAACCCGGAGGCGGAAGCGCGTGATCGCCGCCGCGACGGGGTCCTGTCAGCTGCCGGATATCGGGTCTGGCGTCTCAGGTGGGACGATCTCGAAGAGCGGCCGGCGGCGACGATGGCGACTCTGGCTCGGCACCTCGGCGAGTAAGGCTCCGCTGTGCCTTGCCCCGATATAGGGAGGACAAGGAACAGCGGGCGGCCTTGCCTGCATAGGACACAGGAAGAACAGCGCAGGCAGGTAGATTGCGGGAAATGCCTGCGGAGACGGAACTGCGCGAAGGTGAGAAGGCCTGCGTGATCGGGGCGGGCCCCTCCGGAATCGCCGCCTGCCAGGTTCTGGGCGTGCGCGGGGTGCCGGTCGACTGCTTCGAGAAGGGCTCGGACATCGGCGGCAACTGGCGCTACGAGAACGACAACGGCCTCTCGTCGGCGTACCGCTCGCTGCACATCGACTCCTCCCGCGACCTGCTGGCCTACTCGACCTTCCCGATGCCCGGCGACTACCCCGACTACCCGAACCACTTCCAGCTCGCCCGCTATTTCGACGACTACGTCGAGCACTTCGGGCTGCGCGAGCGGATCACCTTCAACACCGAGGTTCTCAGCGTCGAGCCCGCTCCCGAGGGGAAGGGCTGGGACGTCACCGTCGAGGACGACCGTGGCGGGCGGGAGACCCGCCGCTACGGCGCCGTTGTGGTCGCCAACGGCCATCACTGGGACCCGCGCCGGCCCGAGCCGCCCTTCCCCGGCGCCGATGAGTTCCTCGGCGAGCAGATCCACGCCCACCACTACCGCGAGCCCGACGTGCTGGAGGGCAAGCGGGTGCTGGTGCTGGGGATCGGCAACTCCGCCGTCGATATCGCGGTCGAGTCCTCGCGGACGGCCGACGCGACCTTCCTGGCGATGCGCCGCGGCGCCCACGTGCTGCCCAAGTACCTGCGCGGCAGGCCCACCGACGCCGCCGCCACGCCCACCCTCTCGAGGGCGCCGCTGCCGGTGCAGCGCTTCTTCCTCAAGCAGATGCTGCGGGTGTCGGTCGGCAAGATGACCGACTACGGCCTGCCGGAGCCGGACCACAAGCTGCTGGAGGCGCACCCGACGGTCTCCTCGGAGCTGCACTCCCGCATCGGCCACGGCGACATCTCCGTGAAGCCGAACATCGAGCGCTTCGAGGGCTCACGGGTGCGCTTCGCCGACGGCAGCGAGGAGGAGATCGACCTGGTCGTCTACTGCACCGGCTATAAGATCAGCTTCCCGTTCCTCGACCAGTCGCTGGTCTCAACCGAAGACAACCGGGTGTCGCTGTTCAGGCGGGTCGTGCCGCCGCGCCTGCCGGGGCTCTACTTCATCGGGCTGATCCAGCCGCTGGGGCCGATCATGCCCGTTGCCGAGGCTCAGTGCGAGTGGGTCGCCGAGTTGCTGGACGGCTCGGCCGCGCTTCCCGACCCCGAGGAGATGGAGCGGGAGGCGGAGAAGGAGCAGCGGAAGATGGAGAAGCGCTACGTGAAGTCGAAGCGGCACACGATCGAGGTCGACTTCTACCCGTACCTGCGCGCGCTGCGCCGCGAGAGGAAGCGCGGCGCGCGTCGCCGCCCCGGTGCGGCCCGCGACGCGGGCCGCACGGAAGTCGCGGCCGCGGCTTCCGGCCCCTGAATTCCCCGCCTCCTTGGCCGCCGCCGGCCTCCGCCGGCGCGGTTCGGCTCGCCCACCAGATCAGCCACAGGGCGCCGAATACGGGCACCTTGAGCACGACAGCCAGAAAGATGATTGGCCAGGCTCCCTCCATCCACCTGGATGTTACCCACGCACCCGAGTGGCCGAACGTCCCGGAGTCCTCCCTATGCGGGGCAGTCCGGGACGTTCGGCGTCAGCTGAGGCCGCGGGCCCAGACCGCGAGCGCCTCGGTGTGGACCTCCTCCAGGCCGAGGTGCGGCTCGGTCGGGACCAGCAGGGTCGGCTCGGAGCGCTCACGGGCCCACTCGTAGCAGCTCTCGTCGAGGGAGTCGTCGATCCAGGCCAGAGGGCGGCCTTCGGCGTACTCGGCGAGGGGGCCGAGCTTCCAGTGGGCGGTGCCGAAACGGGCGGCCCCGCCGAAGGTGAGGGCGGGCAGCTCCGGCAGGCCGAGCAGCAGCGGCAGGCGGTCGTTGGCGCGGCTCTCCCAGCCGGTCGCCCAGATCAGCTCGAACTGGTCGGCGAGGCGGCGCAGCCGCTCGCCGGCGACCAGTGAGATGCAGTGCACCATGCCGTCGATCATCTCGAAGCGGGCGATGGTCGCGTCGGGGGGCTCGTCGAAGCCGAAGAGGCTGATCACCCCATCCACGTCCACGGCAAGGATTGGCCGGTCAGGCATGGGTGGAGGGTATTTGGTGTCAGCCCGCTACTATGCGCCGCCGTGCCGAACACGAATCAGCTGATCAGGAAGGGCCGCAAGCGGCCGAAGAAGAAGGTGGCGACCCCGGGCCTGAAGTCCGGCCAGGGGCGCAAGAAGCGGGTTTCCGCGCCGCAGCGGCGCGGGGTCTGCACCAGGGTTGCGACCGTGACGCCGAAGAAGCCGAACTCGGCGCTGCGCAAGATCGCCCGTGTGAGGCTGACCAACGGGATGGAGGTCACCTCCTACATCCCCGGCGAGGGGCACAACCTTCAGGAGCACTCCGTGGTGCTGGTCCGCGGCGGCCGCGTCAAGGACCTGCCGGGCGTCCGCTACAAGGTCGTGCGCGGCGCGCTCGACGCGGCCGGCGTCTCCGACCGCAAGCAGGGCCGCTCCCACTACGGCGTGAAGGCCTCCGGCTAGAGATGCCGCGCCGCGCCCAGGCACAGATCCGCCCGGCGGAGGCAGACGCCCGCTACCGCAGCCGGGTCGTCCAGCAGCTGATCAACAAGGTGATGCTGCACGGCAAGAAGTCCCGTGCCGAGCAGATCGTCTACGACGCGCTGGCCCTGGTCGGCGAGCGCTCGGGCGAGGACCCGGTGGAGACGCTGGAGGCGGCGGTCAAGCAGCTGACCCCGACCCTCGAGGTCCGCTCCCGCCGCGTCGGCGGCGCCACCTACCAGGTGCCGGTCGAGGTGCCCGCCCGCCGCGCCCGCACGCTGGCCGTGCGCTGGCTCGTCAGCTTCGCCCGCCGCCGGCGGGAGTACTCGATGGCCGACCGCCTGGCGAGCGAGATCCTGGACGCGACGAAGCAGCAGGGCTCCGCCTGGAAGCGGAAGGACGATATCTACCGAATGGCCCAAGCCAATAAGGCTTTCGCGCATTATCGTTGGTAGTCCGCGGCCTCCGGTAGAGCAGCAGCCCTCCGAGCATGAGGCCGCAGCAGGCGGCGAGCTGGGCGTAGAAGGCGGTGAGCAGGGTGGCCGAGGCGCCGGCGAAGCGGATCGAGGCGGTGCCCTCGTCGAGCCCGGCGGGGAGGTCGATCGCGAGGGCGATCGCGAGGGCGAGCAGGCCGAGCAGGGCGACGGCTGCGCCCGTGCGGCGACGGCCGCGCAGGGCCAGCGCCCCGAAGGCGGCCGCGAGCAGTGCCACCGGGATCATCGCGTAGGCGTGCGCCTCTCCGGCAGTGCGCGCTTCGATCCGCGGCGGCTCGGCGATCGAGGGCAGCCCCGCGTAGCCGGGCTGCCCGATCTCGATCGCCCGGTAGTCGAGGAACTGCGTCGCGAGGAGGACGGCGGCGGAGGCGAGGACGAGGGCCAGCGCCGCGCGGGGCAGGGTTACCTCCCGCCATGCGCGGCGCGCCGCCCGCGTCAGCAGCGCCGCGACCCGGCGCAGGCGCCTGTCGAGCGCGGCCGTCGCGCGCAGGGCGATGGCGGCCGCGGCGCGCAGCCGCCGGACCAGCCACTTGACGAGCCGCTCGCCGAGCGCCGCCAGGCGCAGCATCCCCTTCGCGAGGGGCCGCCCGACGCGCTTCAGCAGGCGGCCGATCCGGCGCAGCGGCGGCTTCGCGAGGCGCCAGGCGAAGCGGGCGAACGGCGCCGATTTCCTGGCCAACCCCCGCGCGGCCCGCAAACCGCGTCGGGACGCGGCCCGGAGGCGTGACCCCAGCGCTCGCGCTGCTATCATCGCGCCTCGCTCAGGCCGCCTCCGCGTCTCCTTCGCCGGGCCCGCAAGGGCCTTTTTCATGCGCTTGGGACGGCGCCGGCGCAACCGCTTGTCGTTCACTCGTCCCCGCTTCAAGAGAAGGCTTACCTTACGCACATGGCACGCAACTTCCCCCTAGAGAAGACGCGCAACATCGGGATCATGGCGCACATCGACGCCGGCAAGACGACGACGACCGAGCGCATCCTCTACTACACTGGCCGCACCCACAAGATCGGCGAGGTCCACGACGGCGCCGCCGTGATGGACTGGATGGAGCAGGAGCAGGAGCGCGGCATCACGATCACCTCCGCCGCGACCGCCTGCGAGTGGCTGGACCACCGCATCAACATCATCGACACCCCCGGCCACGTCGACTTCACCGTCGAGGTGGAGCGCAGCCTCCGCGTCCTCGACGGCGCGATCGCCGTCTTCGACTCCGTCGCCGGGGTCGAGCCGCAGTCGGAGACCGTCTGGCGCCAGGCCGACAAGTACCAGGTGCCGCGCATCGCCTACATCAACAAGATGGACCGCACCGGCGCCGACTTCTTCCACGCGGTGCAGACGATGACCGACCGGCTCGGCGCCAAGCCGCTGCCGATCCAGCTGCCGATCGGCAGCGAGTCCGACTTCAAGGGCGTCATCGACCTGATCGAGATGAAGGCGCTGGTCTGGGAGGACGAGGGCCTGGGCGCCGAGTTCGAGACCGCGGAGATCCCCGAGGACCTCCGCGAGCAGGCCGAGCAGTACCGCACCGAGCTGATCGAGGCCTGCGCCGACTACGACGACGAGCTGATGGAGGCCTACCTGGGCGAGGAGGAGATCCCCCACGAGCGGATCGCCTCCTCCCTGCACCGGGCAACGATGGACATCAAGGTGACCCCGGTCCTCTGCGGCTCCTCGTTCAAGAACAAGGGCGTGCAGCCGCTGCTGGACGCGATCGTCGAGCTGCTCCCCTCGCCGCTCGAGGTGCCGCCGGTGCGGGGCATCGAGCCGCCCGGCAAGGGCGAGGAGGAGGGAACCGAGGCCGAGCGCCCGGCCGACGACGACGCTCCCTTCGCGGCGCTCGCCTTCAAGGTGATGGCGGACCCCTACGTCGGCAAGCTCACCTACTTCCGCGTCTACTCCGGCAAGCTGAGCGCGGGCGGCCGCGTCCTCAACGTCTCCACCGGCAAGACCGAGCGGATCGGCCGGCTGCTGATGATGCACGCCAACAGCCGCGAGGAGATCGAGGAGTGCTACGCGGGCGACATCTGCGCCGGCGTCGGCCTCAAGCAGACCGGCACCGGCGACACCCTCTCGGCGCCCGACGCGCCGATCGAGCTGGAGCACATCGTCTTCCCGGAGCCGGTGATCGCGGTCGCGATCGAGCCGAAGACGAAGGCCGACCAGGAGAAGCTGGGCGCCGCGCTGGCCCGCCTGGCCGAGGAGGACCCCACCTTCCAGGTCGAGTCCGACGAGGAGACCGGCCAGACCCTGATCCACGGCATGGGCGAGTTGCACCTGGAGGTGCTGGTCGACCGCATGCTGCGCGAGTTCAAGGTCGACGCCAACGTGGGCAAGCCCCAGGTCGCCTACCGGGAGACGATCCGCGAGCGGGTCGAGAAGGTGCAGGGCCGCTTCGTCCGCCAGACCGGCGGCCGCGGCCAGTTCGGCCACGCGGTCATCAACCTCGAGCCCGCCCCGGAGCAGGGCTTCGAGTTCGACAACAAGATCAAGGGCGGCGTCATCCCCACCGAGTACATCCCCTCCGTGCAGCAGGGGATCGTCGAGGCGCTGGAGAACGGCGTCAAGGCGGGCTACCCGATGGTCGACGTCAGGGTCGAGCTGATCGACGGCTCCTACCACGACGTCGACTCCTCGGAGATGGCCTTCAAGATCGCCGGCTCGATGGCGGTCCAGGAGGCCGCTCGCAGGGCGAAGCCGGTCCTGCTGGAGCCGGTGATGTCGGTCGAGGTGGTGACGCCGGAGGAGTTCCTCGGCGACGTGATCGGCGACCTCTCGCGGCGCCGCGGCAAGGTCCAGGGGCAGGAGCAGCGCGGCAACGCGCTGGCCGTACACGCCTTCGTCCCGCTCGGCGAGATGTTCGGCTACGCCACCGATCTGCGATCCTCGACTCAGGGCCGCGCCACCTACACGATGCAGTTCGAGCGCTACGAAGAAGTGCCCGGCAGCATCGCCGAGGAGATCGTCCAGCACCGATCCGGTGAGCCGGTCGGCGCGAGCACCTGATTCATGGCTATATTTCCCAGGTTCGCCCGCGGGCAGAGCGAATAGCCCTGCGGCGAAGACTTCGACAGACTCAAGCAGCCAGACCAGACAGAAACCCAACTTCGAAAGGCAGAACGGAGAGCGATGTCCAAGGAGAAGTTCGAGCGCGATAAGCCGCATGTGAACGTCGGCACCATCGGTCACATCGACCATGGCAAGACAACGCTGACGGCCGCGATCACCAAGACGCTCTCCGGCAGCGGCGACACCGAGGCGCGGACCTTCGACGAGATCGACAACGCTCCGGAGGAGAAGGAGCGCGGGATCACGATCGCCACCTCGCACGTCGAGTACGAGACGGAGAACCGCCACTACGCCCACGTCGACTGCCCGGGCCACGCCGACTACGTGAAGAACATGATCACCGGCGCCGCGCAGATGGACGGGGCGATCCTCGTCGTCTCCGCCGCCGACGGCGTCATGCCGCAGACCCGCGAGCACATCCTGCTTGCCCGCCAGGTGAACGTGCCGCACGTGGTCGTCTTCCTCAACAAGGTCGACCAGGTCGACGACGACGAGCTGATCGAGCTGGTCGAGGAGGAGGTCAAGGACCTGCTCAACGAGTACGACTTCCCGGGCGACGACACGCCGATCGTCAAGGGCTCGGCGCTGAAGGCCCTGGAGGGCGACGAGGAGGCCCAGAAGGCGATCCTCGATCTGGCCGAGGCGCTCGACTCCTACATCCCGGAGCCGGAGCGCGACCTCGACAAGCCCTTCCTGATGCCGATCGAGGACATCTTCTCGATCACCGGCCGCGGCACCGTCGCCACCGGCCGCGTCGAGCAGGGCATCGTCAACACCAGCGACGAGGTCGAGATCGTCGGCATCCACGAGAAGGTGGAAACCACCGTCGTCACCGGGGTGGAGATGTTCCGCAAGCTGCTCGACCAGGGGCAGGCGGGCGACAACATCGGCGCCCTGCTGCGCGGCACCAAGCGCGAGGACATCGAGCGCGGCCAGGTGCTCTGCAAGCCGGGCTCGATCACCCCGCACACCAAGTTCAAGGCCGAGGTCTACTGCCTGAAGAAGGAGGAGGGTGGCCGTCACACCCCGTTCTTCTCCGGGTACCGGCCTCAGTTCTACTTCCGCACGACCGACGTGACCGGTGTCGCCAACCTCCCCGAGGGGACGGAAATGGTGATGCCGGGCGACAACGTCGAGATGACGATCGAGCTGATCCAGCCGATCGCGATGGACCAGGGCCTGCGGTTCGCCATCCGTGAGGGCGGCCGGACCGTCGGCTCGGGGGTCGTCTCCGAGATCATCGAGTAGCGACCCGAGGGCGGGCCTTGTGCCCGCCCTCTCGCTGCCGCAGGAGGCGGCGAGGACAACTGCAAAAAGGACATACGACCGGGGCGGCGCCCCACCACATAGGGGCGGCGCCCCTTCCGCGCGGTAAGGGCCGCGCGGGGAAGAGAGAAGCGAGCGCAGGAAAGTGGCAGCGATAGCGGCCCAGAAAATCCGAATCAGGTTGAAGGCGTACGACCACGACGCCATAGACCGGGCTGCCCGCGAGATCGTCGAGACGGCGGAGCGCACCGGGGCCAGCGTGTCGGGGCCCGTGCCGCTGCCCACGGAGAAGAACGTCTACTGCGTGATCCGCTCTCCCTTCAAGGACAAGGACTCCCGCGAGCACTTCGAGATCCGCACCCACAAGCGGCTGATCGACATCGAGCAGCCGAGCCCGAAGACCGTCGACTCCCTGCAGCGGCTCGACTCGCTCCCCGCGGGAGTGGACATCGAGATCCGGCTATGAGCGCGATCCTCGGCAAGAAGCTCGGCATGACCCAGGTGTTTCGTGAGGATGGGACTGTCGTGCCGGTCACCGTGATCGAGGCGGGCCCCTGCACGGTGACCGCGGTCCGCGACGCCGAGCGCGACGGATACAGCGCCGTGCAGCTCGCCTTCGGCGAGACCGAGGAGCGCAAGCTGAGCAAGGCCGAGCTGGGCCATTTGAAGAAGGCCGGCGCCGCGCCGATGCGCCACCTGGTCGAGTTCCGCGACGCGGAGATTCCCGCGGCCGCCTCCGGCGAGGGCGACGGAGAGGGCGAGGAGAGCCAGGGCCCGAAGGTCGGCGACCAGGTCACGGTCGAGTCCTTCGAGGCCGGGCAAAAGGTGAAGGTCTCCGGAGTCTCGATCGGCAAGGGCTTTCAGGGCGGAATCAAGCGCCACAACTTCAGCCGCGGGCCGGTGAGCCACGGCTCCCACAACGTCCGCGCCCCCGGCGCGATCGGGGCCAGCGCCGACCCCGCCCGCACCTTCAAGGGGATGGGGATGCCGGGCCAGATGGGCAACGAGCGCGTCACCCAGAGCGGCCTCGAGGTCGCCGACGTCGACAGGGAGCGCAACCTGCTGCTGGTCAAGGGCTCGGTGCCGGGATCGCGCAACGCGGTCGTCGAGGTGAGGACCGATGGCTAGCGCCGCCGCGAAGAAGGCTGCCGTGCTCGGCAAGACGACGAAGGCAGACCTGCCGGAGCTGTTCGCCGAGCCGTTCCACCAGTCGCTCGTCCACGAAGCGGCCCGCGCCGACATGGCCGCGCGGCGACGGGGCACCGCCTCCACTCTGACCCGCGCCGAGGTCTCGATGACCACCGCCAAGGCGTGGCGCCAGAAGGGCACCGGCCGGGCGCGAGCCGGGGCGCTGAGCGTCCCCAACCGCTACGGCGGCGGCGTCGCCTTCGGCCCCAAGCCGCGCCACCACAACGTCAAGGTGAACCGCAAGGCGCGCCGCCGGGCGATGCGCGCCGCGCTCTCGGTCCACGCCGCGCGGGGCAGCGTCTCCGTGCTCGACGCCGGCGAGTTCGAAGGGCCCTCGACCAAGCAGGCGGCCGAGGCGCTGGCGAAGTGGGGCGCGAAGCGGCCGACGCTGGTCGTCGTCGAGGGCGGGGAGACCGGGGTGTTGAAGAGCTTTCGCAACATCGAGCGGGTCGACGTGATCGAGGTCGGCGCCGCCGGAGTCGCCGACGTGGTCGGCGCCGCCTCGCTGGCCATCTCCCGGAGCGCGCTGAAGAAGCTCGAAGAGAGGCTGGGCGGCTGATGGATCCCCGCAACATCCTGATCAGGCCGGTGATCTCCGAGAAGAGCTACGCGCTGATCGGAGAGGGCAAGTACACGTTCCGGGTCGCCGACCGCGCCCACAAGACCCAGATCGCGCGCGCGGTCGAGGAGATCTTCGGCGTCGAGGTCGCCGCCGTGCGCACCTCCAAGGTCCACTCGAAGCCGAAGCGCCGCCGCCTCGAGCAGGGCAGGACGCGGAGCTGGAAGAAGGCGGTCGTGCAGCTCGCGCCGGGCGAGCGGATCGAGCTGTTCGAGGGAGCGGCGGCGGAGTAGGCGATGGCCAACCGCAAGACGAAACCGACCAGCCCCGGGCGCCGCTTCGCGACGTACCCGCTGCGCGAGCCGCTGACCGCCTCCGAGCCGGAGCGCAAGCTGACCGAGGGCCTGCGCAAGTCCGGCGGGCGCAACGGCAAGGGCCGCATCACCAGCCGGCATCGCGGCGGCGGCGCCAAGCGTCGCTACCGGAAGATCGACTTCAAGCGGCTCAAGGACGGAGTGCCGGCGAAGGTGGCCGGCATCGAGTACGACCCGAACCGCAGCTGCTACATCGCGCTGCTGCACTACGCCGACGGGCACAAGGACTACATCCTCGCTCCGGCGCAGATCTCGGTCGGCGACGAGGTCTCCTCCGGCAAGGGCGCCGACATCAAGCCCGGCCACGCGCTCGCCCTGCGCGACATCCCGACCGGCACCATGGTCCACAACGTGGAGCTGAACGCGGGGCGGGGAGGCAAGCTGGGCCGTGCCGCCGGCACCGCGATCCAGGTCGCCGCGAAGGAGGGCGACCTGGTGACGCTGCGCCTGCCGTCCTCGGAGATGCGCCAGGTGCGCGCCGAGTGCCGCGCGACGGTCGGCTCTCTCTCCAACGCCGAGCACCAGAACCTGGAGGTCGGCAAGGCCGGCCGCAGCCGTCACAAGGGCAAGCGCCCGCAGACGCGCGGCGTCGCGATGAACCCGGTCGACCACCCGCACGGTGGCGGCGAGGCGCACCACACGCCTGGCGGCCATCCGGTGACGCCGTGGGGCAAGCCGACGATCGGCTACCGAACGCGGAAGAAGCGCAAGCCGTCCGACCGCTACATCGTCCGCGGCCGGCGCCGCGGCAAGAAGAAGGGCGGGCGGGGCTGATGGGCCGCTCCACCAAGAAGGGCCCGTGGGCGGAGGAGGCGCTGATGAAGCGCATCTCCGCGATGAACGAGTCCGGCGACAAGCAGATGGTCAAGACCTGGTCGCGCACCTCGACCGTGTTCCCGGACATGGTCGGCCACACGATCGCCGTCCACGACGGCCGCAAGCACGTGCCGGTCTTCATCTCGGAGTCGATGGTCGGTCACAAGCTCGGCGAGTTCGCGCCGACCCGCACCTTCCGCGCCCACTCCCGATCCGCGAAGGAGGAGTAGGGGATGGCGATGGAGCGCAAGAAGCCGCAGACAAAGGCGCCGGCGACCAAGAAGAAGGGCCCGGACAAGGAGCCCGAGCCGAAGAAGGCGGAGGCCACGAAGGACGAGCCGAAGAAGACGGAGCCGAAGAAGACGGAGCCGAAGAAGACGGAGCCGAAGAAGACGGAGCCGAAGAAGACGGAGCCGAAGAAGCAGGAGCCCAAGCAGCCCGCGGCCAGGAAGCCGGCGGAGAAGGCCGCGGCCAAGGAGGTCGACCTCGCCCCCGTCGTCGTCCGCGCCAGCGCCAAGTACGTCCGGGTCGCGCCGCGCAAGGCCCGCCTGATCGCCGACCAGGTTCGCGGCCTTCACATCGACGACGCGCGCGCCCTGCTCGAGTTCTCCCCCCGCGGTGCCGCCCGCGACATCCAGAAGCTGGTCGAGTCCGCCGCCTCCAACGCGGAGAACAATTACGACCTCGTCTCCGACGAGATGCGGATCGCCGCGATCACCGTCGACGAGGGCCCGACCCTGCGCCGCTACCGGCCGCGGGCACTGGGGCGGGCGACCACGATCAACAAGCGGACCAGCCACATCTCGCTGGCGCTGACCCCGGAGGAAGGCTAGGAAATGGGCCAGAAGATCCACCCGGAGGGCTTCCGGGTCGGCTACATCCACGACTGGAAGTCGAGCTGGTTCAGCGACAAGGACTTCGCCGACACCCTGCTCGAGGACCTGGGCATTCGCGAGCACATCGAGGGCAAGCTGGCCCACGCCGGCCTCTCCGACATCACGATCGAGCGCCGCGGCGAGATCTCGGTGGACATCCACACGGCGCGGCCCGGCATCGTGATCGGCAAGTCGGGCAGCGAGGTGGACGCGTTGCGCAAGGACCTGCACAAGCTGACGGGCAAGCCGGTGAAGGTGAACATCCGCGAGGTGAAGCGGCCGGAGCTGGACGCGAAGCTGGTCGCGCAATCGATCGCGGAGCAGCTCCAGAACCGGGTCGCCTTCCGCCGCGCGATGAAGCGCGCCCTGACCTCCGCGATGCGCTCCGGCGCGAAGGGGGTGCGGGTGCAGGTCTCCGGCCGTCTCGGCGGCGCCGAGATGGCGCGCACGCAGAGCTACTCGGACGGCAGCGTGCCGCTGCACACCCTGCGGGCGGACATCGACTACGGCTTCTTCGAGGCGCGGACGACGACCGGCCGGATCGGCGTCAAGTGCTGGATCAACCGCGGCGAGGTGATGCCGGAAGGCTTCCGCTCCGACGAGGGCGGCGAGGGCGACGGCGGCCGGGACCGCGGCGGGGATCGCTCGCGCGGCGATCGCCCAAGGGGGCAGAGCTAGATGCTGATGCCGAAGCGGGTCAAGCACCGCAAGCAGATGCGCGGCCGCATGCGCGGCAACGCGAAGGGCGGCACCACCGTCGCCTTCGGCGAGTACGGGCTGAAGTCGATGGAGTGCGCCTGGGTCACCAACCGCCAGATCGAAGCGGCCCGGATCGCGATGACACGCAAGATCAAGCGCGGCGGCAAGGTTTGGATCAACGTCTTCCCGGACAAGCCCTTCACGAAGAAGCCTGCCGAGACCCGGATGGGGTCCGGGAAGGGCAACCCCGAGGGCTGGGTCGCCGTGGTCAAGCCCGGCCGCGTCCTGTTCGAGATGGCGGGCGTCCCGGAGGAGCTGGCCAAGGAGGCTCTGCGCCTCGCCGGGCACAAGCTGCCGGTGAAGACCAAGATCGTCTACCGCGAGGGGGTCGGTGAGTGAAGGCCGCAGAGGCACACGACCTGAAGGACCAGGAGCTGGTGGCGAAGCTGATCGACGCCCGCGAGGAGGCCTTCAACCTGCGCTTCCGCCACGCGACCGGCGAGCTGGAGAACACGGCGCGTCTGGCGCAGTCGAAGCGGGAGGTCGCGCGGCTGCTGACGGTGGCGCGCGAGCGGGGGATAGACGTCGAGAGGGAACTGAGACGGGGATGACGGACGAAGAGAAGAACGAGACGACGCAGGACGAGGCCGCTCCGGAAGAGACGCCGAAGGACGAGACGTCTGAGACCGCGGGTCCTGTCGCCGAGGAGGTTGGTGACGGGTCCGCCGAGGGACAAACCGATGAGACCGCGGGTCCTGTCGCCGAGGGTGGCCCCCCGGCGAACCCGCCGGAGGACCAGCCCTCGACGCCTCCCGCGGAAGAAGAGTCGGATTCCGACGGCGAGACCCCGCCGGAAGGTGAAGCTGAAAAGCCCGAGGCTCCGGCCGAGGCCGAAACCCCTGCCGCCGAGGAAGAAGCTGAACAGCCCGAGGGTTCGGCCGAGGAGGCGGAAGCCCCTGCCGCAGAGGAGGAAGCCGAGGAGTCCGGTGCCACCGAGGAGACGGCGAACGTCCCGGAGTCCACCCCAGAGGGGGGGAATTCGGACGTTGACCAGGACGAGGCCGCGGAGGAGACGGCGAACGTCCCGGAGTCCCCGGAGGGTGGGGGAGTCTCGGACGTTCAGGGCGACGACACGCCCTGGAAGGAGAAGCGGCGGCTCCAGCGGTCGCGGCAACCTCATGCGCCCAAGCCGCAGCGCAGCGCCGAGCAACGCGACGAAGAGCGGCGTGAGGCGCGGAAGGGATTGGCGGCGCAGCGGCGGAAGCGGCGTGAGGCCGCGAGGGCGGAGAAGGGCGAGTCCGGCACCGGCACTCCGCCGGGGGATCGGCATCCCAACGCGCAAAAGACGCGGCAGGGGATCGTCGTCTCCGACAAGGCCGACAAGACGATCACGGTGCGGATCGACACCGCGCGGCGCCACCCTTCCTACGAGAAGATCGTGCGCCGCTCCCGGACCCTGCACGCCCACGACGAGCGCAACGAGGCGGGGACCGGCGACACGGTCCGCGTCATCGAGACCCGCCCCCTTTCCAAGACCAAGCGCTGGCGACTCGTCGAAGTCGTCGAGAAGGCCAAGTGAGTGGGGGTCGGCGCCGATGATCCAGCAGGAATCCAAGCTTCGCGTGGCCGACAACTCGGGCGCTCGGGAGATCCTCTGCATCCGCGTCAAGGGCGGCTCTCACCGGCGCTACGCGGGCGTCGGGGACGTGATCACCGCGACCGTCAAGCAGGCCAGCCCGCAGGGAGGCGTGCGCAAGGGCGAGGTGGTGCAGGCAGTCGTCGTCCGCACCCGCAAGCAGTTCGGGCGCTCGGACGGCACCTACATCTCCTTCGACGAGAACGCCGCGGTGCTGATCGACCCGGCCTCCAACCTGCCGCGCGGCACTCGCATCTTCGGCCCGGTCGCACGGGAGCTGAGAGACCGGAACTTCATGCGGATCGTCTCGTTGGCTCCGGAGGTGCTCTGAGATGAAGTCGATGCGGATAAGGACCGACGACCAGGTGATGATCACCGGCGGCAAGGACCGTGGCAAGACCGGGCGGGTGGTGCGCACCGACCCGAAGCGCCGCCGGGTCTTCGTCGAGGGAATCAACGTCGTCAAGCGCCACCAGCGGCCGCGTTCCGTCAAGGACGCGCAGAAGGGCGGCGAGGTCGGCGGCATCATCGAGAAGGAGGGCCCGATCGACGTCTCCAACGTGATGCTGCTCGACCCTGCCGACAACAAGCCAACCCGGGTCGGGGTGCGCCGCGGCGAGAGCGGCAAGCGGGAGCGCTTCTCCCGCCGCACCGGCAAGGGGATCGGATAGGCGCATGGAAGCCGCGACCACCACAGACGCACAGCAGGCGGCCCCGCCGCCGCGGCTGCGCGAGCGCTACGAGCAGGAAGTGCTTCCCGTACTGATGCGGAAGTTCGGCTACTCGACGCCGATGCAGGCGCCGGGCCTGGTCAAGGTCACCCTCAACATGGGCGTCGGAGAGGCGCGCGAGGACTCCAAGGCGATGGACGCCGCGGTCGAGCAGCTGGCGACGATCGCCGGTCAGCAGCCCAGCCTGCGCCGCGCCCGCAAGTCGATCGCCTCATTCAAGGTTCGCGAGGGGATGCCCGTGGGCGCCGCCGTGACGCTGCGCCGCGTCCGCATGTGGGAGTTCCTCGACCGGCTCTTCTCGATCGCGGTGCCGCGCATCCGCGACTTCCGCGGCCTCAACCCGCGCTCCTTCGACGGGCGCGGCAACTACTCGATGGGCGTGCGCGAGCAGCTGATCTTTCCGGAGATCGACTACGACTCGATCGACCAGGTGCGCGGCCTCGACGTGACGATCACGACGAGCGCCGAGACCGACGAGGAGGCCTTCGAGCTGCTCTACGGGCTTGGGATGCCCTTCTCCAAGGAGGGCCGTCCCGGCGGCGACGACGCCGAGGCCGAGGTCGCGGAGGAGGAGCGCCGCCAGGAGGAGGCTCGCCGGCGGGCCGAGGCCGAGCAGGCCGCGCTCGAGCAGCTGAAGGAAGAGAACCCCGATGCTTACGCAGAGCCCGAGCCCGCCGAGGGCGAGGAGGGCGCGGCCGAGGACGGCGGCGAGTCGTCGCCGGAAGCGGAAAACCAGGAGGATTAGAGCGGCATGGCCAAGACTTCCCAGAAAGTGCGCCAGCAGCGAAAGCCCAAGTACAAGAGCCGGGGCTACCACCGCTGCCGCCGTTGCGGGCGCCCGCGCGGCTACTACCGCAAGTTCGGCCTCTGCCGGATCTGCCTGCGCGAGGCCGCCCACCAGGGCTACGTGCCCGGCATGACCAAGTCGAGCTGGTAGGGACACGATGCTGAACGACCCGGTCTCCGACTACCTGACCCGCCTGCGCAATGCCCTCGGGGCGGGGCTCGACGACGTCGCGATCCCCGCCTCGCGGCTGAAGCTGGAGATGTCGAGGATCCTGGCCGAGCAGGGCTATATCGACGGGTTCTCCACCGCGCCGGCGCAGGTCGGCGAGGCGATCCTGGTCAAGCTCAAGTACACGCAGGACCGCCGTCCGGCGATCACCGGCCTGGAGCGGGTCTCGCGCCCCGGTCGGCGCCGCTACGTCAACCGCCGCGAGGTGCCGCGGGTGCAGGGCGGGACGGGCACGGCGATCGTCAGCACCTCGCGCGGCGTGATGACCGGCCACGAAGCGAAGTCGAAGGGCGTCGGCGGCGAGGTCGTCGCCTACATCTGGTGAGGCACCGATGAGTCGAATCGGACGCAGGCCCATCTCGATCCCCGAAGGCGTCAGCGTCGAGCTGGCCCCCGGGCGCGTCTCCGTCAAGGGGCCGAAGGGCGAGCTCGCTCAGGAAGTTCCGGCGGAGATGACCGTCAAGGAGGCCGACGGCGCGCTCACGGTCGAGCGGCCCACCGATCGCGGCGAGCACCGCGCCCTGCACGGGCTGACGCGCAGCCTGATCGCCAACATGGTCGAGGGGGTCACCGACGGCTACGAGAAGCGCCTGGAGATCCAGGGCGTCGGCTACCGCGCGCAGCTGAAGGGCAAGGCGCTGGAGCTGGCGCTCGGCTTCTCCCACCCGGTCGCGGTCGAAGCCCCGGAGGGAATCGAGTTCGAGGTCCCGCAGCCGACCGAGGTGGTCGTGCGGGGGATCGACAAGCAGCTGGTCGGCCAGACGGCGGCGGACATCCGCAAGCGCCGCCCGCCGGAGCCCTACAAGGGCAAGGGTGTCCGCTACGCCGGCGAGCAGGTTGCCCGGAAGGTCGGCAAGCGCGCATGACCGTGATCACCGGCAGGCTTCGGCGGCAGCGCCGCCACCGGCGGGTTCGCGCCCGCGTGACCGGCACCGCGGAGCGGCCGCGCCTCTCCGTGTACCGGTCGAACCGCGGCGTGTTCGCGCAGCTGATCGACGACACCAAGGGCCACACGCTGGCCGCGGTCAACTGGACCGAGACGGAGCTGCGCGAGCTGCAGCCGACCGAGCAGGCCAAACGCGCGGGAACGCTGCTCGCCGAGCGCGGCAAGCAGGCGGGTGTCGAGGCCTGCGTGTTCGACCGCGGCGGCTACCGCTACCACGGCAGGGTCCGCGCCCTGGCCGAGGGCGCGCGAGAGGGCGGGTTGGAGTTTTGATGAGTCGGCTACCTTGTCCGGTTCGATGAAGGGCATGGACACGACAAACGTGGAGAGCGTCAACCCGAAGGGGCTGGACCTCCAGGAGCGGGTGATCGAGATCAACCGCGTCGCCAAGGTGGTCAAGGGCGGCCGGCGCTTCTCGTTCACCGCGCTGGTCGCCGTCGGCGACGAGGAGGGCGTGGTCGGGATCGGCTACGGCAAGGCCCGCGAGGTGCCGCTGGCGATTCAGAAGGGCGTCGACGACGCCCGCAAGAACCTGATCCGCATCCCCAAGTACGGGCAGACGATCACCCACCGGATCATCGGCCGCTTCGGCGCCGGTCATGTGGTTCTGCGCCCGGCCAGCCCGGGAACCGGCGTGATCGCCGGCGGCGGCGTTCGCGCCGTGCTGGAGCTGGGCGGGGTGCGCGACGTGCTGACCAAGAGCATCGGGACGCAGAATCCGATCAACCTGGTGAAGGCCACTATGGATGGGCTCATTCGTTTGAGGCGGCCGGAGGAAGTTGCGGAGCTGCGAGGGCTGACCGTCAAGCAGGTGCTGGGTCTGGATTTCAACGGCGAGGGACCAGGCGTTGCTGCCGCGGGTCCTGTCGCCGAGGGTAGCCCTCCGGCGAACCCGCCGGAGGACCACGCCTCGACGCCTCCCGCGGCAGAAACGGACGAGGCTCCAGTCGCTGAAGGTGATTCCGATGAATCCTGAGGATGTGAGGCTGGACACGCTGAAGCCGAAGCCTGGCTCGCGGCGGCCGCGGAAGCGCGTTGGCAGGGGCGAGGGCTCCGGGACGGGCAAGCAGTCCGGGCGTGGGCACAAGGGGTATGGCTCACGGTCCGGGTCGAAGAGCAAGGCCGGCTACGAAGGCGGCCAGAACCCGATCCACATGCGGATGCGCAAGCTGCGCGGCCCGCTGATGAAGAAGTCGATGCCGTTCGAGAACTTCCGTACGGCGACGCAGCCGGTCAACCTGACCGACCTCGAGGCCCGCTTCGAGGCGGGTGACGAAGTCACTCCGGAGACGCTGAAGGAGAAGGGCCTGGCGAAGCGCTCCGACCCGGTCAAGGTGCTGGCCCGCGGCGAGATTTCCAAGAAGCTGACCGTCAGGGCCCACGGCTTCAGCGCCGCGGCAAAGGAGAAGATCGAGGCCGCCGGCGGAAGCTGCGAGACGCTGGAGTAGCCCGTGCTCCGCACGATCGCCAACGCCTTCAGCATTGCGGAGATCCGCAAGAAGCTGGCCTTCACGGCAGCGATGCTGCTGCTTTACCGGCTCGGCGCCTACATCCCCGCACCGGGCATCGACGTCAACGCGGTACAGGAGATCGAGGACCAGTTCACCGGCTCCAACATCCTCGGTTTCCTCAACCTCTTCTCCGGCGGCAGCCTCTCGCGCCTCAGCCTCTTCGCGCTGGGGATCATGCCCTACATCACCTCGTCGATCATCCTGCAGCTGCTGACGGTGGTCGTCCCGCAGCTGGAGCGCCTGCAGAAGGAGGGCGAGGTAGGCCAGCAGAAGATCACCCAGTACACCCGCTACCTGACCGTCGGCCTCGCCTTCGGCCAGTCGATCGGCTACGTCTTCCTCTTCCGCTCCTTCGGCACCCAGGCCGGGACGAGCGTGGTCGGCAACCTGACCTTCGCCAAGCTGCTCATGATCGTGATCTCGCTGACCGCCGGCTGCGTGCTGCTGATGTGGTTCGGGGAGCTGATCACCCAACGCGGGATCGGCAACGGGATCTCGCTGATGATCTTCGCCTCGATCGTGGCCGGGCTGCCGCAGGGCGTGCAGGCCTGGTGGACCAACCCCGACCAGGTATTCGTGGTGATGATGCCCTTCGTCGCGCTGGCCGTGATCCTCGCGATCGTCTACGTCCAGGAGGGGCAGCGGCGGATCCCCGTCCAGTACGCGAAACGCGTGGTCGGCCGCCGGATGACCTCCGGCGGCTCCACCTACCTGCCGCTGCGAGTAAACATGGCCGGCGTCATCCCGGTCATCTTCGCCGCCTCGATCATGGCCTTCCCACCCACCGTCGGCCAGCTGCTGAACACGCCGGCCGCACTCGACTTCGCCGCCTTCTTCAGTCCCAACGGCTGGGCCTACGTGGCCGGCGAGGTCTTCTTCATCATCATCTTCACCTACTTCTACACGGCGGTGACCTTCAACCCGGTCGACCAGGCCGACAACCTGAAGAAGCACGGCGGCTTCATACCCGGCGTGCGCCCTGGACGACCTACGGCGGAATACCTCGACCGGATCCTTTCCCGGCTCACGTTCCCCGGCGCGCTCTACCTGGGCGCCGTCGCCGCCCTGCCGACGATCCTGATCAGCCAGACCTCGGCCAACTTCTTCTTCGGCGGAACCTCGATCCTGATCGTGGTCGGCGTCGCGCTCGACACCGTCAAACAACTCGAAGCCCAGCTGATGATGAGAAATTACGAAGGCTTCTTGCGGTGAGACGGCCCCTGCAAACCTGCGCATCTCGGGGTCTTCAGTCGGACTCCTCGGGTCACGCACCAAAAAGTGCGCTCCCCTCGTCATCCTCCCTGCATCCCCCGACCTGCTTGGTTTTCGGGACCTCTCAACGTTTGATTTATGTCTGAACTGAACTTGGTTCTTCTTGGGCCACCGGGGTCCGGGAAGGGCACCCAGGGGGAGAAGCTGCAGGAGGATCTGCGGCTTCCCTACTACGCGACCGGCGACATCCTGCGGGCGGCGGTGCGGGACGAGACCGAGTTGGGGAAGACGGCGAAGCAGTACATGGACCGCGGCGACCTGGTCCCCGACGAGGTGATCATCGGCGTGATCGCCGAGCGGCTGGGGGGGACGGAGGCGGCCGACGGCTTCATCCTCGACGGCTTCCCGCGCACCACTCCGCAGGCTGAGGCGCTCGACGCCGAGCTCTCGAAGCTGGGCCGCGAGCTGACCGCGACGCTGCTGATCGACGTTTCCGACGAGGAGGTCGTGCGCCGCCTCGGCGGCCGCCGGACCTGCGTCGAGAACGGTCACGTCTTCCACGTCGAGTTCGACCCTCCCGAGAAGGAAAATGTCTGCGACGTCGACGGCAGCGAGCTGACCGTCCGTGACGACGACCAGCCGGACGTGATCCGCCACCGGCTCGACCAGTACCACGAGAAGACCGAGCCGCTCGTCTCCCACTACGACGGCAAGGGGGTCCTGCACCGGGTCGACGGAGCGGCGGCGCCCGAGGAGGTCAACCGCCGCTTGGAAGCGCAGATTTCGACTATTCGCCTCGAGGAAGACCCCGACCTTTAGGGCGGGTCGTGTACCGCAGCGTGATCATCAAGAAGAGCCCCGAGCAGGTGGAGAGGATGGCGGCGGCGGGGTCGATCCTCGTCCGCTGCCTACGGATGGTCGCCGCCAAGGCGAGGCCCGGGACGACGACCGGCGAACTGGATGCCGCGGCGGAGAAGTTCATCCGCTCGCAGGGCGCCGAGCCCGCCTTCAAGGGCTACCGCGGCTTCCCCGGGTCGATCTGCGCCTCCCCCAACTCGATGGTCGTGCACGGCATCCCCGGGGCGTATGAGTGCAAGCGCGGCGATGTGCTTTCGGTCGACGTCGGCGTGGTCAAGGACGGCTGGGTCGCCGACGCGGCGATCACGGTCCCGATCGGGCCGATCGGCGACGAGGCTCAGACCCTGCTCGACACCACGAAGAGCGCCCTCTTCGAGGGCATCGAGCAGGCGCGGCCCGGCAACCACCTGGGCGACATCTCCGCGGCGATCCAGCGCCGGGTCGAGATCGAGGGCCTCTCGATCATCCGCACCCTGGTCGGCCACGGGATCGGCCGCGACATGCACGAGGACCCGCAGATCCCCAACTTCGGCGAGCCGGGCCGAGGCCCGGAGCTGGGGGAGGGGATGGTCTTCGCGATCGAGCCGATGGTCAACGCCGGCGGCCCGCTGGTCCGGATGGGCGAGGACGGCTGGGCCGTCTACTCGCAGGACGGCTCGCTCGCCGCTCACTTCGAGTTCACGGTCGCAGTCACCGCAGACGGCCCCCGCATCCTCACCCCGTGGCATGAAAACGAGTAGCGACCTTGTTCCGGTGTTCCTTTTCCCCCTCATACGGGGAAAAGGAACACCGGAAGCCTCGCTCCGGCGAGCGGAGGGTCTTGCTATCTTTCCTCGCCGGTCCTTTGGGCCGCTTGTGCCTGCCTGCCCATCTCCTGGGGTTGGCGGGAGTCCTTTACCGATACGAATTTCGAGGCGATGAAAGTTCGAGCATCCGTAAAGCCGATGTGCGAGAAGTGCAAGGTGATCCGCCGCGGCGGCGCGGTCCTCGTGATCTGCCAGAACCCTCGCCACAAGCAGCGGCAGGGGTGACGGTCTCCTAGATGGCACGCATCGCCGGAGTCAACGTCCCCGTCGACAAGCGGGTGGAGATCGGGCTCACCTACATCTACGGCATCGGTCACTCGACCGCGCGCGAGCTGCTCGCGCAGACGGGCGTCGACCCGAACACCAAGGTCAAGGACATGACCGAGGACGAGGTGGTCAAGCTGCGCGAGGCGGTCGAGGCGCTCGAGGTCGAGGGCGACCTGCGCCGCGAGCGCTCCCAGGACGTGAAGCGGCTGATGGAGATCGGCGCCTACCGAGGCTTGCGCCACCGGCGCGGCCTGCCGGTCCGCGGCCAGCGGACGAAGACCAACGCGCGCGGACGCAAGGGCCCGCGCCGGATGAGCATCGCCGGCAAGCGCAAGGCGCCGGCCGCCAGGTAGAGAGCGACGATGGCAGAAGCCGAAAAGCCCGCCAAGGGACGCTCCCGCCGCCGCGCGAAGAAGAACGTCGCCTACGGCCAGGCCCACATCAAGACTTCGTTCAACAACACGATCGTCACCCTCACCGACCCGGACGGCAACGTGATCGCCTGGGAGTCGGCGGGCAGCGCCGGCTTCAAGGGCTCGCGCAAGTCGACCCCGTTCGCCGCTCAGGTGACCGCCGACGGCGCCGCCCGCAAGGGCATGGAGCACGGCCTGGAGAAGGTCGAGGTCTTCGCCAAGGGGGCGGGGTCCGGCCGCGAGACGGCGATCCGCTCGCTGCAGGCCGCCGGCCTCGAGGTGACCACCGTCAAGGACGTCTCCCCGCAGGCCCACAACGGCTGCCGCCAGAAGAAGCGGCGGAGGGTCTGATGGCCCGCGACACCTCCGCCCAGTGCAAGCAGTGCCGCCGCGAGGGGCAGAAGCTCTTCCTCAAGGGGGAGCGGTGCTTCACCGACAAGTGCGGCGTCGAGCGCCGCTCCTACGCGCCGGGCGAGCACGGCCGCGGCCGCATGCGCCAGTCCGAGTACCGGCTCCAGCTGCGCGAGAAGCAGAAGACGCGCCGCTACTACCAGGTGCTGGAGAAGCAGTTTCGCGCCTACTACGACAAGGCTTCGCGCCAGCCCGGCGTCACCGGCGAGAACCTGCTGAGGCTGCTCGAGGCCCGCTTCGACAACGTCCTCGTGCGGCTCGGCTTCGCCTCGTCGCGCCGCCAGGCCCGGCAGCTGATCCGGCACGGGCACTGGATGGTGAACGGCCGCCGGGTGGACATCCCCTCCTACCAGGTGCGTCCCGAGGACATCATCTCGATCAAGCCCGGCTCAGCCGCCGACCCGACCGTGCGGCGTGCGACCGAGCTGGTCTCGGCCGTGCCGGCCTGGCTGCAGGCCGACCACGACGCGCTCACCGCCAAGGTCCTGCGTCATCCCGAGCGCTCCGAGATCTCGGCACCGGTGCAGGAGCAGCTCATCGTCGAGCTGTACTCCAAGTAGTCGGGCAACCGTTTCTGAACACCCGCATACCGAAGGAACTCATGACCACTGAATTCCAGGCTCCCCGCATCAGCGCCGAAAAGATCGACGACAATCGCGGTGCGTTCACCGTCGAGCCGCTCGACAAGGGCTTCGGCTACACCTTCGGCAACAGCCTGAGGCGCGTGCTGCTCTCCTCGCTGGGCGGCGCCGCCGTCACCAGCCTCCGCATCGAGGGCGTCGCGCACGAGTTCTCCTCGGTCGCCGGCGTCAAGGAGGATGTCACCGACATCATCCTCAACCTCAAGGACCTGGTCGTGCGCATGCACACCGACGCCGACGAGGTCGAGGCGCCGCTGGTCGCCACCGGCCCCGGCGAGGTGAAGGCGAAGGACATCGACCTTCCCTCCGGGGTCGAGATCCTCAACCCGGAGGCGCCGATCGCGACGCTGGAGAAGAAGACCAAGCTCGAGGTCTACCTGACGATCGGTCGCGGCCGCGGCTACTCGCCGGCGGAGGAGAACAAGACCGAGGACCAGCCGATCGGCGTGATCCCGATCGATTCGATCTTCTCGCCGATCCGCCGCGCCTCCTACACGGTGGACGCGGCCCGCGTCGGGCAGCGGACCGACTTCGACAAGCTGACGCTGGAGTTGGAGACGGACGGCTCGATCGAGCCGTCCGCGGCGCTGCGCGAGGCCTCGGAGATCCTGATCAAGAGCGTCGCGATCTTCACCGACGCCGAGCGGGTCGAGGAGCTGACCGCCCGCGAGGCGGTCGGCGCCCTGCCGGACGATGTCGTCTCCGACAGCGGGGCCGGTGCGGCGTCGAGCAACGGGCTCGACGAGATCCTGATCGAGGAGCTGGAGCTGGGCGTGCGCTCCTACAACTGCCTGAAGCGGGCAGGGGTGCAGACGGTCGGCGACCTGGTCCGCAAGTCGGAGTCGGAGCTGAGCGCGATCCCGAACTTCGGCAACAAGTCGATCGAGGAAGTGGTCGAGACCCTCGAGTCCCGCGGCCTCTCGCTGCGCCGGGACTGAGGCCGGGGCGAGGCGGAGGAGCGAGCAGTGCGACACCGCAGGAAGCGCAACAAGCTGAGCCGTGACGCCGCCCATCGCGAGTCGCTCTTCGCCAACCTCTCCAAGCAGCTGATCGAGCACGAGCGGATCAAGACCAGCCAGGCGAAGGCGAAGGCGGTGAAGCCGGAGGTCGAGCAGCTGATCACGCTCGCCAAGCGCGGCGACCTGCACGCCCGCCGCCAGGCGCTCGCCAGCCTGCACAACGACAAGTTCGTCGTGCACAAGCTGTTCGAGGAGGTCGCCCCCCGCTATGCCGAACGGCCGGGGGGCTACACCCGGATCGTCAAGCTGGGACCGCGGCGCTCGGACTCCACGGAGATGGTCTACTTGGAGTTGGTGTAGGCCGGAATTTGGGTAGGGCCGTCGGGCCCACCCGGGTGGGGCGTTGGGGCCCTGCCCCCCAAAACCGGATTACGCAGGGGGACGTAGTGTCTCTCGCCGAACGTCGCGGTCTGCTCAGGATGGTTTTGGGGACAGGACCCCAACGCCCCTCAATACGACACTGAGTCGAGATACAGGCCGTGGGCCGGGGCGGTGTCGCCTGCTTCGGTGCGGGGGGCGCCTTGGAGGAGCTGGGTGAAGTTGTCGACGGTGCGGCGGGATGAGGCGACCTCGAGCATGGTGCCGACCAGGATGCGGACCATGTTGCGCATGAACGCGTCCGCGGTTACGCGGAACGCGAGGATGCCATCCGCTTCCCCCTCCCACCCAGCCTGAAAGACGTTCCGCTCGAAGCGGACGTGGTCGGTCTGGGTGGGGGTGAAGGCGGTGAAGTCGTGGGTGCCGGCCAGGGCGGCGGCGCAGGCGTCGAGAGCTTCGCGGTCGATCCGGTGCGGCCACCAGAGGGCGCGATCCAGCTCGAAGGGGCTGGAGGCGGGGCGGGCGAGGAGCCGGTAGCGATAGGTGCGGGAGCGGGCGTCGCGACGGGCGTCAAAGCCGTCCGGTGACGGCGCGGCGGCGGTGACGGCGAGGTCGGGCGGGCCGATCCCGCTGAGCCGGCGCGCCAGGTCGACAGGGATCTCGGCATTCGTCTTGAAACTGGCCACCTGGCCCAGGGCGTGGACGCCGGCGTCGGTGCGACCGGCGACCGTCAGCCGCGCCGGCTCGCGCAGCACGGTCGCCAGCGCCGCCTCCAGCTCGCCCTGCACGGTGCGCCGGCCCGGCTGCGCCGCCCAGCCGGAGAACCCCGTGCCGTCGTACTCGATGTCCAGCCTGACGGTGCTCAACCGTCGCGGGCCAGCACGTCCGCGGGGCCGTCGATCCAGACGCGGACGCGGTCGCCGGCGTGCCAGGCGGGGAAGCCGAGGCGGCGGGCGTGGACGAGGCGGCCGGAGTCGAGCCGCAGCTCGAGCAGCTGGTCGTGGCCGTAGAAGCGACGGGAGACGACGACGGCCTCCTTGCTGGGGCGATCGGGCGGCTGCGCCGTGTCGATCGCCAGCGACTCGGGGCGGACCAGGACGTCGACCTCGCCCTCCAGGTCGCCGCGCGCCCGGACCGTGCCCAGCTCGCACTCGACCGAACCCTCCCGGGCCATTCCCGGCAGGATCTCCACGTCTCCGAGGAAGCCCGCGACCCAGCGGGTCGCCGGGCGGGAGTAGACCTCTTCCGGGGTGCCGATCTGCTCCACCCGTCCCTCGCTCATCACCGCGACGACGTCGGCGAAGCTGAGCGCCTCCTCCTGGTCGTGGGTGACGAGGATCGTCGTGATGCCCTGGGCGACGAGAATCTCCCGCACCTCGTGGCGAAGCTTCGCGCGCAGGCTGGCGTCGAGGTTGGAGAAAGGCTCGTCCAGCAGGATCAGCTCCGGCTCGGGCGCCAGGGCCCTGGCCAGGGCGACGCGCTGCTGCTGGCCGCCGGATAGCTCCTCGACGGAGCGGTCTCCGAGGCCGCTCAGGCCGACCAACCCGAGGACCTCCCCGACTCGCGAGGCGTCTGCGCCACGACCGAGCCCATACGCGACGTTGCCGGCGACATCGAGATGGGGGAAGAGCGCATAGTCCTGGAAGACGAGGCCGATGCGCCGTCGCTCCGGGGGAACGAACGTCCCGGGGCCTGCCAGAGTCCTCCCCCCAACCGCCACCGTGCCGGCGTCGGGGTGCTCGAACCCCGCGATCAGCCGCAGCGTGGTGGTCTTGCCGCAGCCGCTCGGTCCGAGCAGGGCGATGGCGCTGCTCCTCTCGACTTCGAGCGAGAGGTCGCGCACAGCGCGCACTTCCCCGAAGGACTTGCTCAGCCCCTTGCAGGAAATGGAGCTCATGCCTGAATCTTGCCTATTCGCGGATCGTGAGGAGGTACAGGGGCACGGCCGAGAGGGCCAGCAAGACGAGCGAGGGGACCGCGCCGCGCTCGAAGAAGCCGACGCTGGTCGCCTTCCAGATCTCCGTCGCCAGCGTCTCGAAGCCGATTGGCGCCAGGATCAGCGTCGCCGGCAGTTCCTTGACCGCGGTGAGAAAGACCAGCGCGCCGCCGGTCAGCATGCCGGACGAGATCAGCGGGCCGGTTACGGTCCTCAGCACCGACAGCTGGCTGCGGCCGAGGCTGCGGGCGGCTTCCTCGACACGCGGGGAGACCTGCAGCAGCGTCGCCCGGGTGACTCCGACCGCCAGCGGGAGGAAGAGGATGACAAAGGCGAAGACCAGCATCGCGAGCGTCTGGTAGAGGCCGACAGCGACCCGAGTGCCGAAGAAGACCAAAGCCAGGGCGACGACGATGCCGGGCAGGGCGTGGCCGGTGTAGCTGAGTCGCTCGACGACCGCGGAGAACGGCCCGCGGAATCGAACCGCGAGTATCGCTATCGGCATCGCGCAGAGGGCGGCGATTACCGCGGCCAACCCGGAGGCCAGCAGCGAGTGGCCCGCCGCCTCGGCGATCTCGCCCCAGCGCACGTCCCCGGCGAAGCTCTGCAGGGACCAGTAGACCAGGACCGCAACCGGGACCGCCAGCGCCAGAGCCGCCGTTGCCGCGCAGAAAGCCAGCGCCGGCCACCGCCAGCGACCAAGCGCCAAACGGGGTGGCGCTTTCGCGTTGCCGGGAGCGCTGCGATAGAGGGCGCCCGAGCGCCGGCTCCGCGACTCGAGCCAGAGCATGACAAGCATCAGGGCCGCCAGCAGCGTCGCCAAAGACGCGGCGGCGATCCGGTCGAAGCTTGCCCGGTACAGGGTGTAGATCGACGTGGTGAACGAGTCGAACCGCATGATCGAGACCGCGCCGAAATCACTCAGCACATAGAGGACGACGAGCAGGCTTCCCGCCCCGATTGCCGGCACGAGCTGGGGCAGGACCACGGTGCGAAAGACGTTGCCCCTGCTGCGCCCCATCCCCAGAGCGGCCTCTTCCAGCTGCGGGTCGAGCCTGCGGAGCGCGGTCCGGATCGGAAGGAGCGCGAAGGGATACGTGAACAGCGTCAAGGTCAGCCAGGCGCCCGCAAAGCCGGTGATCGAGGGCAGGCGCTCCACCCCGAGGGGCTGCAACACGTCCTGGGCCAAGCCCTGCGGCCCCAGCGCGGAGAGGATCGTGTAGGCGCCGATGTAGCTCGGAATGACCAGCGGCAGGACCGCGAGCACGGTCCAGGTCCGCCGCCCCGGCAGGTCTGTGCGGACCGTGAGCCAGGCGAGTGGAAGCGAGATCGCCACCGCGGCGGTGGTCACGGCAGCCGCCAGGCCAACGCTGCGGAGCAGCAGCTCCGCGGTTCTCTCGGTGAGTATCTCGTCGAGCGCGTCGGGGCCCGCTTCGACGGTGACGATGAGCAGGTACGCAAGCGGCAGCGAGGCGGCCACCGCGACCAGTCCGCCAATGACGGCAACGGCGGCGGGGGGCCGGGCGCCTCGCCCGCCCCCCGCCGCCGCCCGCAGCAGTACCTGTGCGCGATTTGGCTCTATAGCGCCCCGGACTCTCTCAGCACGACCAGGGTTCCCTGCAGGTCGTCGAGGTTGGAGAGGTCGATCCGCGGGTGCTGGATCTGGTTGAGCGGCACGACGCGCGGATCCGCTGCGACCGCATCGATCAGCGGGTACTCCTTGGTCTCATTCGCGAAGTAGCGCTGCGCCTTGGTGGAGAGCAGGAAGGCCACGAGATCCTCCGCCTTCCCCTGCTGGTCGGAGCTGGACAGCACTCCGGCGCCCGCGACGTTGATCAACGCGCCGACGTCCCCGCGCTTCGGGAAGTAGACCTCGACCGGATAGCCGGCGCCCTCCTCTTCCTGCGCCTGCGCGACGTAGTAGTGGTTGATCAGTCCGACGTCCAGCTCGCCGGCGGCAATCGCGTCCCTGATCTCCGAGTTGCCCCCGAACGACTCCACGCCGTTGGCCTCCATCTGCTCGAGCCAGCGCCGCGTCGCCTCTTCGCCCTTCGTCAGCCTCATCGCCGTGACAAAGGCCTGAAAGGACGCGTTGGTCGGAGCCCAGCCGACCCTTCCCTGCCACTCCCGGTCGGTGAGGCCGAAGACCGAGGCCGGCAGGTCGGACACGGACAGTTCGCGGCTGTCGTAGGCAATCACCCGGGCACGCCCCGAGGTTCCAACCCAGCGGCCGTCCGCGGATCGGAAGCGGTCGTCGACCTTGACGAGGGTTTCCTCGCTCAGCTCGCTCAGCCGGTCCTCGCGCTCGAGTGCGCCCAATGCGCCGGCGTCCTGCGAGAAGAAGACGTCGGCGGGGCTGTTGTCGCCCTCCTCGAGAATCGTCGCCGAAAGCTCGGCGGAATCGCCGTAGCGGACTTCGACCTCGTTGCCGGTTTCCTGCTCGTAGAGGTCGAAGACCGGTGCCGCGTACTCTTCCTCACGGCCCGAGTAGACGGTCAACGGGCCGCCGTCAGAGTCGTCGCCGCAGGCGGCGAGCCCGACGGCCAGAGCCATGGCTGCGATCAGGGCGGCAAGCGATGTGCCTGCTCGCTTGCGTGGGTTCAGGGTCAAGTGGATCCTCCTCTAATCACTCGCGGCGCCGCCGCGAATTAGGGTTACCTAACGATTCGGCGCGTCAGGGTACCCTAATTCCGACGCGGGGGGTCGGACAGTATTGGACAGGGTCGGCCCGCCGGGTCCCCCTTCCACCGGCGCACCTAGAATCGATCCGATGAGGATCCTGCTCACCAACGACGACGGCATCGGCGCCGAAGGGCTGCACGCGGTGCGCCGTGCGCTGCGCGAGCTGGAGGGAGTCGAGGCGCACGTGATCGCGCCGGACTCCAACCGAAGCGCGACGGCGCGCAGCATCACCACCCGCTCGCCGCTGACCGTCGAGGAGGTCGAGTTCGGCGACGGCGACCGTGGCTTCGCCACCGACGGCACCCCGGTCGACTGCGTGCGCTTCGCCGACCTCGGCCTGCTCGACGGCGAGCGCCCGGACCTGATCGTCTCCGGCTGCAACCACGGCTCCAACCTCGGCGACGACGTCACCTACTCGGGCACGGTCGCCGCCGCTTTCGAGGGGATCGTGCTCGGCATCCCCGCGATTGCGATCTCCCAGCAGTCCTCCGGCGGCGGCATGGGCTACGTCAGCGGCCGCTTCGACTTCGGCGTCGCCGCCCCCTTCGCCGCGGCGCTGGTCCGCCGCCTCAGCGAGGAGCCGATGCCCCCCGAGACCCTGCTCAACGTCAACTGCCCCGCCGGCGAGCCGACCGGCGTCGAGGTGACGAAGCTCGGAAAGCGCCTCTACAACGACGAGCTGAAGCTGGTCTCAGAGGACGGCGAGAGCGGGCGCCGCCGCTACGAGATCTACGGCTTCGAGCCCTCCTACCGCGACGAGCCGGGCTGCGACCTCTCGGCGATCGCGCAGGGACGGATCTCGGTGACCCCGGTGCACTTCGACCTCACCGACCACCGGGGCCTCGAGCGCCTGCGCGAGTGGGGGTTCGAGGAGATGCTCGCCGCGAGCGCATGAGCGAGGCCGAACGAGCCCAGGAGCTCCGGGAGGCGCTGGAGCACCACAACCACCGCTACTACGTCCTCGACGACCCCGAGATCGGCGACGACGAATACGACGCGCTGCTCGACGAGCTGCGCGCGATCGAGGCCGAGCACCCGGAGCTGCGCACCCCGGACTCGCCCACCCGGCGGGTCGGGGCGCCGCCGCTCGACCGCTTCGAGCAGGTCGAGCACGCGGAGCCGATGCTCTCCCTCGCCAACGCCCGCAGCGAGGAGGAGCTGCGCGCCTGGGAGGCCCGCCTGCGCCGCCACCTGGAGCGGCTGGACATCTCCGCGGCGGAGTTCGGCTACACGACTGAGCCGAAGATCGACGGACTGGCGATATCGCTCCTCTACCGCAACGGGGTGCTGGTCCGCGGCGCCACCCGCGGCGACGGCAGCATCGGCGAGGAGGTGACGCAGAACCTGCGCACGATCGGCGCGATCCCGTTGCGAGTCAGCGGCTCCGGCAAGGGGCCGCCGCTGCTCGAGGTGCGGGGCGAGGTCTACCTTCCGCTGGCCGACTTCCAGGCGCTGAACGAGCGCCGTGCCGAGGCGGGCGAGCCGGCCTTCGCCAACCCGCGCAACGCGGCGGCCGGCTCGATCCGCCAGCTCGACCCGGCGGTCGCCGCGCAGCGGCCGCTCTCGATCTGGTGCTACGGCCTCGGCGCGGTCGAGGGTCTCGACCTCGCCTCCCACGCGGAGGAGGTCGAGTGGCTGGCCGAGCACGGCTTCAAGGTCAACCCGGACACCGCCCGCCATGACGAGATCGAGGCGGTGGTCGAGCGCTGCCGCTGGTGGGAGGAGCGCCGCGACGAGCTCGACTACGAGATCGACGGTGTCGTCGTCAAGGTCGACGAGCGGGCGCTGTGGCGGGAGCTGGGCGTGGTCGGCCGGGAGCCGCGCTGGGCGATCGCCTGGAAGTTCGCGCCGACCACGGCGACGACGAAGCTGCTTCGCGTCGACTGGAACGTCGGCCGCACCGGCCACCTGGTGCCGTTCGCGAAGCTGGAGCCCGTCCACGTCGGCGGCGTCACCGTCTCCACCGCCACCCTGCACAACGAGGAGGACCTCGCCCGCAAGGACGTGCGGGTCGGCGACGAGGTGGTGGTGATGCGGGCCGGCGACGTGATCCCGCAGGTCGTCTCGCCGCTCGTGCAGCGGCGGCCGAAGAGGACGCGGCGGCCGAAGCCGCCGAAGCGCTGCCCCGCCTGCGACACGCCGACCGAGAAACCCGGGGACGGCGTCTTCACGATCTGCCCCAACCGGCGTGGCTGCCCCGGTCAGGCCTTCCAGCACGTCAAGCACTTCGTCAGCCGCGGGGCGATGGACATCGAGGGGCTGGGCGAGAAACAGGGGCTGCGCTTCCTCGAGCTGGGGCTGATATCCGACGTCAGCGACATCTACGAGCTGGATGCCGGCCGCCTGGAGGAGCTGGAGGGCTTCGGCGAGACCTCGGCCCGCAACCTGCTGGCGGCGGTGGACGAGTCCCGCGCGCGGCCCTTCCCCCGCGTCCTCTTCGCGCTCGGCCTGCCCGGCGTCGGCTACGTCACCGCGGAGGCGCTGGCCGAGCACTTCGGCTCGATCGACGCGCTGCGCGCCGCCGAGCCCGAGCAGCTGGAGGAGGTGGAGGGCGTCGGGCCGGTGATGGCGGTGCAGATCGCCGAGGCGCTCGCCGACGAGACGACCGCGGCGCTGATCGAGAAGCTGCGCGAGAAGGGGCTGCGGCTGGAGCTGGCGCCGGAGGAGCGCCGCGCCGAGGGCGGGCCGCTGGAGGGCAAGACCCTGGTGCTGACCGGCACCCTCGCCGCGATCACCCGCGACGAGGCCGCCGCCCTGATCAAGCACGCGGGCGGCAAGGTGACGAACTCGGTCTCCAAGAGCACCGACTATGTCGTCGCCGGCGAGAGCCCGGGCTCCAAACTGGACAAGGCCCGCGAGCTCGGCGTCCCAGTCATTGATGAGAAAGGCCTCAAGGATTTGCTTTAGCCGCCCCGGACGCGGGAGCGAGGGCGCGAGATCTCCGGTTGTGATTAGCGCGCCCGAGCGGGAGCAGAGGAGGCGGCGCCCGGCTACTAGTACCGCGCTGCGATCGCCGCGATCCTGTCCTGGCCGCGGTGGGCGGCGGAGAGGTCGTAGACGCCGTTCATCAGCGCCGAGAAGGCGATCGTGCGGCCGGTGCGGGCGAGGCAGTAGCCGGAGAGGGCGCTGACGCCGCTCAGGGTGCCCGTCTTGACGCGGCAGCGGCCGGCGGCCGGGGTGCCCTCCATGCGGTGGTCGACCGTCCCCTCACGGCCGGCGACCGCCAGCGAGTCGAGGAAGGCGGGCCAGGCCGGATCGCGGCGCATCGCCGCCAGGAAGCGCCCGACCTGCGCGGGAGAGGCGCGGTTGGAGCGGGTCAGGCCGGAGCCGTCGACGGCCTGCACGGCGGAGCCGTGGCGGCGGGCGAAGCGCTCCACGACCTTGGTGCCCGCGCCGGTCGTGCCGCCGCCGCCGAAGCGCGCCCCGATCGCCTTGACCAGCATCTCGGCGAAGAAGTTGTCGGAGACGACGTTGGTTCGCTCCACGAGATCCGCCATCGTCGGCGAGCGCACGACGCCGACCACCCCGGAGCGCGAGGGGGCCTTGCGCACCCCCACCTGCGGTGAGATCGAGATCCCCGCCTTGCGCATCGACCGGGCCAGCTTGCGCGCCGCGACCCGCGCCGGGTCGGAGGCGAAGCTGCCGCCGCCGGAGCTCTTGTGCCCGGAGTTGAAGGCGAGGCCGGAGAGCGGGCCGACCCAGGGGCTCGTGGCGTAGCTCGAGTCCGCGACCCCGCGCAGCCGGTCGAAGACGGTGTCGTCGGCGAAGAGGCGCCCGGTGACCCGCCGGATCCCGGCCCGGCGCGCCTTCACCCGCAGCCCGAAGAGGTTGGTGCCCAGCCCGGTGAAGCGGTCGTAGAAGGCGGGCGAGCCGAGCGCCGGGTCGCCGCCGCCCTCGAGGAAGAGGCTGCCGCGCAGCACGCCGCGGCGGTCGACGGGGCCGTTGCGCAGCAGGCGTGTACGCAGCCGCCCTTGCGCCCCGAACACTCCGAGCGCCGTCGCGGTCGTGAACAGCTTCGTGTTGGAGGCGAGGATGCGCGACTTGCGCGCTGCCCGCCGGCAGAGCACCCGACCGCTGCCGGCGTCGATCACGAACAGCCCGGCGGCGCTCGATCCGCGGGTCGCCTGCCCCCGCATCAGGTCGCATTTGGGGCTCGCGGCCGCCGCCTGCCCTCCCGCCGGGGCGAACAGGAGCGCGACGACCGCCGCGAGAAGCATCGGGCTCCGCCTCATCTACTGGGATAATCACGTTTTATGGGCAAAGTTGTGGATCTGGAGTCAAAGCCGCGCAAGCGGCGCGGCCGCAAGCGGCCCTCGAAGACGGCGCTCGTGCTGGGCGGCGGCGGCTTCACCGGCGGCGTCTACGAGATCGGCGCCCTGCGCGCCCTCGACCTGCTGGCGGTGAACAGCACCGTCAACGATTTCGACGTCTACGTCGGCACCAGCGCCGGCTCCTTCGTCGGCTCGATGCTCGCCAACGGCGTCACCCCCGAGGAGATGATGCGCGTCCTCAACGAGCGCCTTCCCTCGGAGATCGACGATGTCGATCTCGGCAACCTGCTGCGCTTCAACTACCTGGGCTTCATCGGCAAGGCGGCGAAGCTGCCGCTGCGCTCGGTGGAGCTGTTGCGCAACCTGGCCCGGATGCGGGAGCTGTCGCTGATCGACATCGGCGTCGGTCTCGCCGAGGCACTGCCGAACGGGCTCTACTCCGGTGACGGCATCGCCGAGTACGTGGAGCGGGTCCTCGGCGATCCCGGCCGCACCGACGACTTCCGGCAGCTGGAGCGGGAGCTCTACCTGACGGCGACCGACCTCGACACCGGTGAGCGGATCGTCTTCGGCGAGGAGGAGTGGGCGGAGATCCCGATCTCAACGGCGGTGCAGTGCTCGACCGCGCTGCCGCTCGTCTACAAGCCGGTCGAGCTGCGCGACCGGCAGCTGGTCGACGGCGGCATCCAGTCGACGACCAACATCGACGTCGCCGTCGAGCACGGCGCCGAGTTGATCCTCGTCGTCAACCCGCTCGTCCCCTTCGTCAACGACTTCAAGAAGACGATCCCGACGATCTTCGGCACCCGGGTGCGACGGGTCTCCGACATGGGCCTGCCGGCGATCGGCGCCCAGACCTTCCGGCTGATGTCGCACGCCCGGCTGCGCAAGGCGGTCGAGACCTGGGAGGAGAGATACGAGGGGGTCGACATCGTGATGATCGAACCCGAGCCCGACGACGAGCTGATGTTCGGCACACCGATCATGGACTACCGGCGCCGGCTGGAGATCGCCCGCCACGGCTTCGAGTCGGTGACCCGCACCCTGGCCGGCGACTACGAGCGCTTCGAGGAGATCGCCGTCAAGCACGGCTTGGAGATCTCCGGCCACCGCCTGCGCGACGTCGTCGACCGCGCCGAGGAGGAGGAGCCGGAGCCGGCCTCCGCCTGGCGCCGCGTCTTCGAGCAGACGACCTCTACGCTGCTGCGCCAGTCCGGCGAAGCGAGCTGAGCGGCGGCCCCGCCCGCCTCAGGCGTCGTAGAGCTTCTCGATCTCCGGCTCGTACTTGTCGACGACCGCGGCGCGCTTCACCTTCAGCGTCGGGGTCAACTCGCCGCCCTCTTGAGAGAGATCCTGCGGAAGGATCGCGAACTTCTTCACCTGCTCGACCCGGGCGAACTTTTCGTTGAGCTGGTCGATGTGGCCTTGGATCGAGGCCCGCACGCCGGGGTCGGCGGCGAGCTTCTCCGGATCCTCGGGCAGCCCGTTCTCCTGCGCGTGCTTGACGATCTCCTCGGGGTCGAGGGTGGCCAGCGCGACCAGGTAGGGTCGGCGGTCGCCGACGACCACGCACTGCGAGACGAGCGGGTGCTGCTTGACCTCGGCCTCGATGTTGGCCGGGGTGATGTTCTTGCCCCCCGCGGTGATGATGATGTCCTTCTTGCGGCCGGTGATCGAGATGAACCCCTCGGAGTCCACCTCGCCGATGTCGCCGGTGTGCAGCCAGCCGTCGACGATCGTCTCCCGGGTCGCCTCCTCGTTCTTGTAGTAGCCCTGGAAGACGTTGGGGCCCTTGACGAGGATCTCGCCGTCGTCGGCGATCCTCACGTCGCAGCCGGTGAAGGGCTTGCCGATCGTCCCGAACTTGAAGTCCTCGGGAGTGGCGATCGTCGCCGCGGTCGAGGTCTCGGTCATCCCCCAGCCCTCCAGCACCAGCACGCCGGCGGCGTCGAAGAAGCGCAGGATGTCCGGGTTGATCGGCGCCGCGCCGGAGACGGCGAGGCGCAGGTTGCCGCCGAACAGGCCGCGGATCTTGGAGAGCACCTGCTTGTCGGCGAACGCGTACTGCTTGCGCAGCAGCCAGCCGGGCTGCCCGCCGGAGCGCTCCACCTCGCGCATCTTCTTGCCGGTCTCGATCGACCAGTCGAAGATCCGCTTCTTCAGGCCGCCCTCCTTCTCCATCGCGGAGGTCGCGGTCGTGTAGACCTTCTCGAAGACGCGGGGGACGGAGGGGAAGTACGTCGGCTTCACCTCGCTCAGGTTGGGGACGATCTTCAGCGGGTCGCGCTCCCAGTAGGCGAGCGTGGCGCCGAGGTCGAAGCTGCCGAGCTGGATCAGCAGCGCGAAGGAGTGGGCGAGCGGCAGGTAGAGATAGGTGACGTCGCCGCTCTCGATGACGCTGCGCTCCTTGATCATCTCGCCCATCGCGTGGTAGTTGCCGTGGGTGATCACGCAGCCCTTGGGCGGCCCGGTCGTCCCCGACGTGTAGATGAAGGTGCAGACGTCGTCCTCGGTGATCGAGCTCCAGCGCCTCTCCCAGTCGGCGGCGTCGCGGCCGGCGCCGCGGGCGGACAGCTCGTCCATCGATATCGCGCCCTCGGCCTCGCCCTCCATGATGATCACGTGCTCGAGCTTCGGCAGGCGGTCGCGCACCTTGGCGACCTTCGCCAGCTGCTCGGCGTTCTCGACGACGACGACGCCGGCGTCGGAGTTCTCCAGCACGTACTGACATTCCTCGGGGGAGTTCGTCTGGTAGATCGGCACGACGATCGCGCCGGCGGACAGCGCCGCGAAGTCGAAGTAGGTCCACTCGGGCCGCGTGTGGGCGAGGATCGAGACCTTGTCTCCCTTCTCGACGCCGAGGTCGATCAGTCCCAGCGAGAGGGCCCGCACGGTCTCCAGCACCTCGTTGAAGCTGCGGTCTACCCAGGCGCCGCTGGCCTTGAAGCGGATCGCGGGCGCGTCGCCGTAGCGCTGGGCAGCGCGTGGAAGCAGGTCGGCGAGCGTCTGCGCATCCGTGCCCCGCGCGGGGGCGGAGGCGGGCTGTGCGGCGGTGGCTTGCTCCATCTCTCTCCTCGCTCGTGATGATGAACGCGGCGGTCCGCGTTCCCTCCTCGAAGGAGTGTATTCAGAGCGCGAATCCCCCGCATCACTACGATCCTCCGGTGTTCGACGACCGACAGGAATCTGTTCCCGCCGTCCCGCCGCGCCGTCGCGGCAGGCTTGGGGTGATCGCGGCGCTGGCGGTGCTGGCGCTGGTGCTCGGCTACGGGCTCGTCGAGCTCGCGACCCAGGAACCGAACGAGGAGCTGGTTCGGCTGCAGGGGCTGGACGAGTCCCAGCAGGCATTCGGCGGCGTCCCCCAGCAGGGGGACCGGATCGGCTCGGCCAACGCGCCGGTGACGATCCAGATCTTCAACGACGTCCAGTGCGCAGACTGCCGCCGGGATTTCCTGACCACGGTCCCCGGCCTGATGGAGAGCCTCGCCCGGCCAGGCGAGGCGAAGCTGCTCTACCGCCACCACTCGGTGGCCCGGACCCCGCTGCAGCTCGGCTTCCTCGGCGCCGAGGCGGCGGCCGAGCAGGGCTACGGCTGGCAGTACGTCTACCTCTTTTTCCGCAACCAGGACGAGGCGGAGCGGGTCGGCGTGGACGAAGACTTCCTCGCGGCGGTCGCCGGCGCCACCGGCGAGCTGGAAGTGGAGCGGTGGCGACGGGACTTCGCCGAAGCCGCCGACCCCGACAGCCGGATCGCCCGGCGCCTCGACGGCTACGAGGAGCTCGCCCAGGGCCTCGGAATTCGCTCCCGCCAAGCGGCGGTCGTCAGCGGCCCAAGAGGCACGGTGACTCTTCAGGACGGCCCGACCCTGCGGGAAATCGAGCGCGCCGCCCAGCGGGTCCGTTGACGGTTCCACTGTTGCGAACCCGTCTTATGCCCGCTATCCGGGCAAAAGGCGCACCGGAAGCGAGAAATCGGGGCGCCCGGATTTGAACCGGGGACCTCACCGACCCGAACGGTGCGCGCTACCAGGCTGCGCCACGCCCCGAGATGAGGGGCAGTATCCCAGAACGGGGAGGGCGCGATCTCGCGAGTGAGCCCGGCCAGAGAGCGCGCGGTTCAGACTCTGAAGGCGACGTACGCGACCTTCAGCGGGGGCAACCTGACCGACTGGGCGGCGGCGCTCACCTACTACGGGATCCTCTCGATCTTCCCGGCGCTGATCGTCCTGCTCGCGGTCCTGGGGCTGGTCGGCGAGAACGCGACCGGGCCGCTGATCGACAACGTCGAGCAGGTTGCCCCGGACCCCGCCCGCGACGTGCTGACCGGCGCGATCACCGACCTGCAGCGCAACCAGGGCACCGCCGGCCTGCTCGGCCTCGTCGCCCTGCTGGTCGCGCTCTGGTCGGCCTCCGGCTACATGGGCGCCTTCATGCGCGCCTCCAACGTGATCTGGGGCGCCGACAACCGGCCCGCCAAGCGCGCCCTGCCGCACCGCCTGATGATGACTGTCGCCCTGCTGCTCGGCCTCTTCCTGACCACCCTGGCGGTGCTGCTGACCGGCGACTTCGCCAACGAGGTGGGCAAGGTGCTGGGGCTCGGCGACGAGGCGCTGACCGTCTGGGGAATCGCCAAGTGGCCGGTGGTCGGCCTGCTGGTGGCGCTGATGCTGGGCGGCCTCTACCGCGCCGCGCCCGCCCGCCGGCACGGCGGCTTCCTGGGCACGACCGCCGGCAGCCTCCTCGCCGTCTGCCTCTGGCTGCTCGTATCGGCGGCCTTCGGCTACTACGTCTCCAACTTCGGCTCCTACAACCGCACCTATGGCGCGCTGGGCAGCGTCGTCGCCTTCGCGATCTGGCTCTGGATCAGCAACATCGTGATTCTGCTAGGCGCCACCGTCGACGCCGAGATCGAGAAGCGCAACCGCATGATGCCCCCGCCGGACTGAGAGAGCGCCGAACGTCCCAGAGTCCTCGCCGGGAGGGGGAGGTGGGGACGTTCGGCGGCGCGCTCAGCTCTTCTTGCCGGCGACCGCCCGCTGCAGCTGGCCCTTGTCCATCTTCGAGCGGCCCTCGATGCCGAGCTGGCGCGCCTCGTTGTAGAGCTGGTCGCGGGTGCGGCCCTTCTGCGACGCGGTCCCGGAGCGTCGGCCGCCCCTGCGACCCGAGGAGATGTCCTTGGTCGAGGTGCGGGAGCGGCGCTTCGACTGGCCGGAGCGGGCGCGCTCCTTCTGCACGGTACGCGCCGCGATCTCCTCCGCCCGCGACTCCGAGGCACCCTGCTCCTTCTGGCTCTTCTTGATGTGCTCGTACTGGCGGGCGCGCTTGCTGCCCCTCTTCACTCCTCGCGGTGGCATCTGTCGTCCTCCTCGTTCCTGAATTCCGTTCCCGGGGTAGGCCGGAGACCACGAATCTCGGTACCCGCGTTCAGACGGCGAAAACGAGCCGGCCGAGAGACCGTCCCGTTCCCTGAGGACGTTTTCGGCTCCACGGCGGGGGTAGCTCCCAGGGCATGGCAGAGATCGGCTACACGCTCTCCAGCGAGGAGCAGGAGCCCCGGGCGCTCGTCGAGCAGGCGGTCAGGGCGGAGGAGCTCGGCATCCCCTTCGCGTCGATCTCCGACCACTTCCATCCCTGGGTCGACCGGCAGGGGAACAGCCCATTCGTCTGGTCGGTGCTGGGCGCTCTGGCGAATGCGACCAGTGAGATGCGCTTCATCACGGGTGTTACCTGCCCGACCACTCGTATCCACCCGGCGATCGTCGCCCAGGCGGCGGCGACGACCGCGGCATTGATGCCGGGCCGCTTCTCGCTCGGCGTCGGCAGCGGCGAGAACCTCAACGAGCACATCCTCGGCGACGCCTGGCCGTCGGTCGACGTGCGCCAGGAGCGCCTCGAGGAGGCGGTCGAGGTGATCCGCTCCCTCTGGGAGGGTGGCCTGACCAGTCACCGCGGACGTCACTACACGGTCGAGAACGCGCGCCTCTACACCCTCCCCGAGGAGCCGCCGCCGCTGTTCGTTGCCTCCGCCGGCGAGCAGGCGACCGAGCTGGCCGCGAGGATCGGCGACGGGCTGGTCGGCCTCGTGCCCGCGCCGTCGATGATCGAGAGCTTCCGGGAGGCGGGCGGCGACGGCAAGCCCGCCTACGGCCAGCTGCACGTCTGCTGGGCGGAGAGCGAGGAGGAGGCGCGCCGCACGGCACTCGAGTGGTGGCCGAACGGCGGCCTGAGCGGCAACCTCTTCGTCGAGTTGCCGCTTCCCTCGCACTTCGCGGAGGCGGCGAGCCTCGTCGACGAGGACGGCATCGCCGAGAGCGTCGTCTGCGGCCCCGACCCGGAGCGGCACGCCGCCGCGATCCGGGAATACGTCGACGCCGGCTACAGCCACGTCTACGTGCACCAGGTCGGGCCGGACCAGATCGGCTTCCTCGATTTCTTCTCCGGTGAGGTTCTGTCGCGCCTCGACTGAGGGTGCGTGAGTTTGACGTTGCATATCGACGTCAAACTCACGCACCCCCTGAGGCGGTGGCGCCGGGCGTCGTTTGCGGATAGTTTCGGTTGGGTAGCGGAAGCCCGATGGCTGACGAAACGAGATCGCGGAGCCGTGTGCTGGTCGTCCTCGACGAGACGGTCGAGGAAGGTGAGGTGCGCGACGAGATCGTGCGGCGGATCGGCGACGCCGAGGCATTCGTCGTCGCTCCGGCGCTCACCTCTTCGGGGGTCAGGCACGTGATGGGCGACGTCGACGGAGCGGTGGGAACGGCAAGAGAGCGGCTCGACCGGACCCTGCGAGCACTGCGCGAGGCGGGCGTTGAAGCTGACGGCGAAGTCGGCGACGCCGACCCGATGCTGGCGATCAAGGACGAGTTGGCGCTTCGCCGCCCCGGCGACGTGATCGTCGTCGCCCACCGCGAGGGTCGTGAGGCCTGGGCGGAGAAGGGCCTCTACGAGCGCCTCGAGAATGAGTTCGAGCGCCGGTTCACGGAGCTGGTCGTCGACTCCGACGACGGCGGTGCCCCTCGCCTCGTCGAGGCGCGAACGACGGAAGGGCGAAGCGAGAGTGCCGAGCCGAACGACTACGGGATCCCGATCGTCGGCGCGCGCGAGCGGCTGGCGCTCGCGGTCGGCGTCGGCGGCACGATCGCGCTGATCGCCCTCGCCCTGATCTCCCTCTCCGACGCCGATGAGATCGCGGGCGCCACAGCGGCCCGGACCGGAATCGCAGGCGCCGCCGTGCTGGCCAACCTCGCCCACGTCGTCGGCCTGATCTTCTTCCAGAGCGTCGCCTACCGCGGCGTCTGGGAGCGCTTCCTCGCCGACCTGACGATCGTCGCCACCTCGGTTGCGGTTGTGGTCAGCCTGTTGCTGCCGACGATCTGGCCGTAGGCCGGGCGCGGAGGCGCCGCACGCGCCTCCGCCCCTCGGGCCGTCCCGCTTCAGGCGGTAAGCCGCTTGCGCAGCATCTGCTTGCCCTGCTCGGCACCCTTACGGCTTGTCTCCTGGGCACGGCGGAAGAACTCCGCCAACTCCGTGTCTTCCGAGCGTTCCGCGTCCTCGATGTAGCGCTCAAGCCGCAATGCGTTGCTCAAGCACTGCTCCGTGAACCAGATCACGTTGTAGTCCTTGTCTCTGGTCCCGGTGATCTCACCGGCTTCCTGGACGGGCATCGTCACCTCCTGTGTTGCTGGATTGCTTCCGGCCAGATTCGATTACCCGCTGAGACGGCCGCGAATCGAGGCGGGCGAATCTGCCTCCCCGGCCTCGGCTTCCTGGCGCTGCTCAGTCGCGCAGTGCCACGATCGCTTCGTCGCGGTCGGCGAACATCGGGATCGAGGCCTCGACGCCAGTCAGCTCGAGCAGGCGCTGAACCTGTTCGTTGCCGCAGCAGATGACCAGGCGCCCCTTTCCGGACCCTTCCCCGTTCCGGTCGCAGTGCTGCCAGGCCCTGACGATCAGCGCGATCCCGGTCGAGTCGATGAACTCGCACTCGGAGAGATCGATCACGATCGGCGCTCCGTCCCTGCCGAGCCCCTTCTGCAGCGACTTTTCGAGCTCGGGGGCAGTGTTCAGATCCAGCTCACCGCGAATTCTGATCGCGAGGATGCCGCCGTCCAGCTCTTCGTTTATGACCTCGAATGGGACGGGCGTCAATGCTGAGCTCTCTCCGGGCGCCGGCATCACAAAATGCGCTCAAATGCCTTCGACCCGGTGATCCTACCGCAGGTGTGGGGGCGAGCGGGAAGGCGAATGCTTGCCGGAGACGAGCCGGCGGCGCTACTCTCGTTGCAGATGGGGCGAAGGGCCGCGAACCCTGAGGCAACGGCGTGATGACGATCGCGCTGATCGCGCTGGCGGTCGCCGCGGGCGTGCTGATTGCGGTGACGACGATCTCGGCCCGCCGCTCGAAACGGGCCATCCGACGCTTTCAGATACTCGACGACGTTGCGGCGCTGGCCACTGCCCACACCTCCTCGACGGAGACGCTGGAGGCGATCACCGAGGTGCTGGTCCCGGAGTTCGCCGACTTCTGCATGATCGACGCCCTCTCCGAGGACGGGGTGAGAAGAATGGCGGTGCGGGCGGGCGGCGAGCGGGGCGCGGAGGTGGGCGGTCGGCTGGCAGAGCGCACTCCTTCGATCCCCTCTTACATGGCGGAAGCGGGGGGTGAGCGCCGGCTCGAGCCGCGCTTCTTCGAGCGGATGTCGGACGCAGACCTGGAGCGCCTCGCGCACGACGCGGAGGATCTCGAGTTCCTGCGCTCGATGGGGATCCGCTCGGCGATCACCGTCGCCCTCACCGCCCGCGGCCGTCTCACCGGCACGCTGACGCTGGGCGTCGCCTGGTCGGGCCGCAGCTATCGCCACGGCGACCTGCGCTTCGCCCGGGTGCTCGCCGGCCGCGTGGCGCTCGCGCTTGACAACGTCGGCCTCTTCTCCGACCTGGAGCGCTCCGAGCGCGCTCGCGCCGAGATCGCGGAGACGCTGCAGCGCGGCCTGTTGCCGCCACCGCTGCCCAGCATCCCGGGCTGGGCCACCGCTGCTCTCTACCGGCCGGCCGGCGCCGAGAACGAGGTGGGGGGAGACTTCTATGACGCCTTTCAGGTCGAGGGGGGCTGGCTGATCGTGATCGGCGACGTCACCGGCCGGGGCGCCAGGGCGGCCTCGATCACGGCGCAGGCCCGCTATACGCTGCGCACCGCCGCCGGGCTGACCGGCGATCCGCTGATCGCCCTCGACACGCTGAATCGGGCTCTGCTCGCTCGGGGGGACGGGGCGCTGTGCACGGTCGCGGCGCTCGCCCTGAGGGAGGACCCGGCCGAGCCGGTGCGGATCGCGGTCGCGGGACACCCGCCGCCGCTGCTCGTCGACGGAGACAGGGTGTCGGAGGCCGCGGGCCCCGGCCCGGTCCTCGGCGCCTTCGGGGGGGCGGAGTGGGCAATCGAGCACGCCCGGGTCGCGAGTGGTCAGCAGCTGGTCGTCGTCACCGACGGCGTTACCGAGGCGAGCGGCCCGCAAGGCCGCTTCGGGGAGGAGCGGCTGCGCGAAACGCTCGCCGGCGCCGCGCATCCGGCCCACACCGTGCAGAGGTTGGAGGGTGCGCTCGGGTCGTTCGCGGAGGGCAGGCTCGACGACGACGCAGCCGTGCTGGCCCTTTCTCCGGATCACAGCAAGGACAGCGTCAAGACTCCTGCCTCCACCGAGGAATTCGCCACCCTTCCCATGCCGATTGCGGCTCCCCCCGCCCCCGCGGTCGGGGCCGGCGGTTGAGCGTGTCCGACGCCGACCGGCGCCTGGTCGAGGCGCTCTATGAGGCATTCAACCGGCGCGACGTGGAGGCGATCGCCGGGCTCTGCGACGCGGAGATGGAGTTCTTCCCCGCGACGGCGGAGTACGTCGGGCGGGCGTCTCCATACCGGGGCCGCGCCGGCCTCGCCGAGTACCTCCAGGATGTCGCCGCGGTCTGGGAGGAGCTGCTGATCACCGTCAACAGCGTGCGGCGCAGCGGCGATCGCCTGCTGGTCGGCGGTCGGGTCTACGGGCGCAGTCGCGAGTTCGGCATCCGCGACATCCCGGTGGCATGGTCCTGGAAGCTGCGCGACGGCCTGATCGTGCGCGGCGAGGTGCTCTCCGACCCGACTGCGATCCCTGCTGCATCGGAGGGGGCCGGCCGATGAGCCGGCTGCTCTGTCAGGTTTGCGCTTGCGGGCGTGGGGGTAGCCGAGTCTCATTCGATTCCTGCGGTTGGGTCTTCCATCGACCCGGCCCCCGAGAATGAGTGGAGCCATGGACAGCGCCAGCACTACGCGTCGCGCTCGCGGGGGGCTGCAGATGACCCTTCCCGCCCGGTCGGAGAACGTCGCCGTCGTACGCCACGCGATTGCGGGAATGGCGGAGGAGGTCGGAGTCGACGGCTCCGGAATCGCCGACCTGAAGACGGTCGTCACCGAGGCCTGCATGAACGTCGTCGTCCACGCCTACGAGGGCGAGCCCGGTCCGCTCCAAGTCGAGGCCGTCCCGGAGGACGACGGGCTGATCGTGGTGGTGCGCGATTTCGGCATCGGCATCCGCCCCCGCGCCGACGTAGAGCGTGACAGCCTGCGGCTCGGGCTGGCGCTGATCGCCGCGCTGTCGACCAGCTTCCAGATATCCGGCGGGCTCGACCGGGGAACGGAGATCGTGATGCGGATCGCGGCGACGACGCCCGACGGCAGGCCGGCCGGCCGTGAGGTCGGTGCCGAGGCGCCCGAGGCCCCGACCGAGGGGATCGAGGTGGAGGTCGGCTCGCCGGAGTTGCTCGCCCCCGTGCTGGCGCGGGTCGTCGGTGCGCTCGCCGCGCGGCGCGAAGTCAGCGTCGACCGCCTCTCCGACGCTGTCCTGCTCACCGACGCGATCGCCGCTCGTGCCCCGCAGGGCTTCCCCGGCGAGTCGGTCAGCCTTGCGGTCTCCGACGGAGACGGCGGTATCGACATGAGGATCGGGCCGATGGACGCCGGCGCCGGGATGCGACTTCGCGAGGGCTTGACGCTTCCCGGGGAGCTCGGCTCGCTGGAGAGCCTCGCCGACGAGCTGCGGGTCGAGGAGAAGGACGAGGGCGACTATCTGGTCGTCGGCATCGCCTCGCTTGCCGCTTCCTAGCCCCGCTCGCCCGCCTCCGGCTCGGCCCGCGAAGCGTCTTCCTCGATCCGCTCCCGGATTCGGTCCAGCGTGCGCCGCAGGATGCGGGAGACGTGCATCTGAGAGTGGCCGATCCGCTCGGCGATCTGCGACTGGGTCATGTCCTCGACGAAGCGCAGGCGCAGGACCAGCCGCTCGCGCTCGTCCAGGTGGGGGATCGACTCCTCCAGGGCGACTCTGCCCTCGACGAGGTCGTAGCCCTCGTCGGTTCGGCCCAGCCACTCGGCCGGCGTCGGGTCGTCGGGGTCGTCTGCATGGGCCGGGCGATCGAGGGACAGCGTGCGGCGGTTCTGGTTCGCCTCCAGCGCCTCCAGCACATCCATCTCGTCCATGTTCGCCCGTTTGGCGATCTGTTGCACCGAGGGCGGCCGGCTCAGCTCCCCGGTCAGCTCGGAGATCGCCTTCTCCACCTCGGCGAGCCGGTCGTGCAGGCCGCGGGGCACGCGCACCGTCCATACACGGTCGCGGAAGTGGCGCTTCAGCTCGCCGAGGATCGTCGGCGCGGCAAATGCCATGAACGGAGTGCCGCGGTCCGGCTCGTAGCGATCGATCGCGTTCAGCAACCCGACACTCGCTACCTGGACAAGGTCGTCGGGGGACTCGCTGGCCCCCCGGTAACGCATCGCCAGGCTCTTGGCGAAGGGCAGGTACATCTCGGCCAGGCGCTCGCGCGCCCCCTGGTCGCGCGTCCGCGCGAACTCGTCCCAGAGATCCTCCTCTCGTTTCGGCGCATGCTCCATGCCTCCCGACCGTACCCGTTGCGCCGTCTCGTTAGTCTGGGGTCAACTTCAGTCGATCCCGAAGGAGACGCCAGTGGCTTACTCGGTTCCCGACCTTCCCTACGCATACGACGCGCTCGAGCCGCACATCGACGAGGCGACGATGCGCGTGCACCACGACAAGCACCACCAGGCCTACGTCGACAAGGCGAACGCGGCCCTGGAGGGCACCGAGTGGGCGGACCGCGACGTCGAGGAGGTGCTGAAGAGCCTCGACCAGCTGCCCGCCGACAAGCAGGGACCGGTCCGCAACAACGGCGGCGGCCACTACAACCACTCGCTCTTCTGGCAGATGCTGAGCCCGGACGGCGGCGGCGAGCCGGGGGGCGACCTCGGCGAGGCGATCTCCTCGACGTTCGGGTCCTTCGACTCCTTCAAGGAGGAGTTCAAGAACGCCGGCATCGGCCGGTTCGGCTCCGGCTGGGCCTGGCTGGTCCACGACGGCTCCGGCCTGGCGGTCGTCTCAACTCCGAACCAGGACTCTCCCGTCTCCGACGGCAAGACTCCCCTCCTGGGCTGCGACGTCTGGGAGCACGCCTACTACCTGAAGTATCAAAACAAGCGTCCCGACTACATCGATGCGTTTTGGAACGTCGTCAACTGGAGTTATGTGGCTGAGCGGCTTTCAGCCGCTCAGTAGACGCGGACGCTGCAAACCGGCGCATCTCGGGGTCTTCAGTCGGACTCCTCGGGTCACGCACCTAACAAGTGCGCTCCCCTCGTCGTCCCTCCCTGCATCCCCCGATCTGCTTGGTTTTCGCGCCCGTTCGAAGGGACTAGCTAGGAATGCGCCCGTTCGAAGGGACTAGCTAGGAATTGCGGGTCGTGCCGCCTCGGGTAGGTGGCGCGGCCCTTCGTCGTCCTTGGGCGGAATCAGGCTCATCGCGTGCTCCGCCTTGGCGGTGATCGTCAGGCTCGGGTTGACGCCGGGGTTGGCGGGAACCGCCGCCCCGTCGCAGACCAGCAGGCTCTCGTAGCCGAAGACGCGGTTGCCGGTGTCGACAACGCCGGTGTCCGGGCCCTCGCCGACGACGACGCCGCCGAGGATGTGGGCGGTGGTCGGCACGTTCTGGATCGACTCGGTCAGCGCGCTCTGCGCGATGCCGCCCATCCGCTGCTCGAACCAGCGTGCGGCCGCCTCGGCCGCCGGCAGGTGAATCGGGTTCGGCCGCTCCGGGTCCTGCTCGGTCTGCAGGCGCACGCCGCGGCCGAAAATCTTGCGCTTCGGCCGCAGCCGCATCGCCGCGTCCACGGTCTGCATCACCAGCAGGATCACCGTGCGACGCGACCAGCGGAAGGGAATCAGCATCCGCAGAGTGCGCAGCGGGTGGCGCAGCATCGCCGCGATCCACTTCAGCGGCCGGGTCAGCTTCGTCCCCGGCCCGGTCATCGCCGTGAAGGTGCGGCTCATCATGTCGCCGGCCTCGCCGTAGGTGACGACCTCGATGTGGGTGTCGGGGTCGGGGTAGATGCTCGAGGTGATCGCGACCGAGCGGCTGAAGTCGCGCGCGTCGTCGAGCGCGGTGACCGCCTGGATCGACTCCGAATTGGTGCGCACCAGCTCGCCGAGGCGCGGCGAGAGGCGCGGAAGCGTCCCGGCGTGCCTGCAGTTGGCGAGCAGGTGGTTGGTGCCCAGCGCGCCCGCCGCGACGACGACCCCGCGGGCGGTCGCCGTCTGCGGCTGCTTGCGTAGCCAGGCGCCGGTGCGCTCGCTGGTCACCGCGTAGCCGTCGGAGCCGTCGGCCGCTCCCAGCGGCCGGATCCCGGTCACGTTGCGCTCCGGGATGACCGTCACCCCGAGCTTCTCCGCGAACCAGAGGTAGTTCTTGACCAGCGTGTTCTTGGCGCCGTGCCGGCAGCCGACCATGCAGCTGCCGCAGCGGTGGCAACCGGTGCGGGTCGGCCCCTCGCCGCCGAAGTAGGGGTCGTCGACGGTCTCGCCGGACTCACCGAAGTAGACCCCGACCCGGGTGCTGGTGAAGGTCTCCTCGACGCCGATCTCCTCCCCGTACTCCTTCAGCAGCTGGTCGGCAGGGCCGATGCCCTCGTACTCGACGACGCCCAGCATCCGCTCCGCGGTCTCGTAGTGGGGGGACAGCTCCGCCTCCCAGTCGCCCAGATCGGCCCACTGCGGGTCGCGGAAGAAGGCGGGCCGCGCCCGGTAGAGCGTGTTCGCGTAGCCGAGGCTGCCGCCGCCGACGCCGCTGCCGGAGACGACGAAGACATCCTTGAAGAAGGACATTCGCAGGATTCCGCGCATGCCCAGTCGCGGCCACCAGAAGTAGCGCCGCGGCTGCCAGACGGTCGACTTGGCGAAGTCCTCGTCCTCGAACCGCCTGCCGCACTCGAGCACCGCGACCGAATACCCCTTCTCGGCCAACCTCAGGGCTGAGACCGCGCCCCCGAAGCCGGATCCCACCACGATCCAGTCGAAATCAAATTCCGCCCGCGTACTCCGCTCCCGCTCGCTCGCACTCATCATGACCGGTGATCTTGCTCGCTCGCTCCCGCGTCCGCCGTGGGCGGGTTTGCGAGGGCTCGCCTAGGCCTCGCCGGGCTCAAGAGGGCGGAAGTCGGAGGTGCGGGCGCCGCAGACCGGGCAGAACCAGTCCTTGGGGATGTCCTCGAAGGGGGTTCCGGGCGGGATGCCCCCGTCGGGGTCGCCAACGGCGGGGTCGTAGATGAACCCGCAGCTCTCGCAGATCCAGAGCGTTGCTTCCTGTGTCGCAGACATGCCCTGCAGGTTAGTCGCCGAAGCTGACCGAGACAGGCTCGCGCTGGGAGGCGTCCTCGATCTCGAAGAACTCGCGGTCGGTGTAGCCGCTCTGCTTCGCGATGATGGAGGCCGGGAACTGCTGGATGTCCGTGTTGTAGGCCTGCACGTTGGAGTTGTAGATCCGCCGCGCGGCCTGGATCTCGTCCTCGAGCTGGGAGAGGTCGCGGCTGAGCTGCTGGAAGTTCTCGGTGGCGCGCAGGTCCGGGTAGTTCTCGGCGACCGCGCGCAGGTCGGTCAGCGCCCCGGTCAGCTGCGTCTCTGCCTGCGCCGTCTCGCCGACGCTGTGCGCGGCCATCGCCTCCGAGCGCGCCTTGGTCGCCTTCTCGAAGACCTGGCTCTCGTGCGCGGCGTAGCCCTTCACCGTCTCGACCAGGTTGGGCACCAGGTCGTGGCGGCGCTTCAGCTGCACGTCGATCCCGCTCCAGGACTCGTCGACGCGGTTGCGCTGGGCGATAATCGAGTTGCGCTTCGCGACGTAGTAGATGCCCGCGACGACGATCAGCGCGACGACGACTATGGCGACGACAGTCATTGCCGCCATCGTATCGCCCTAGGATCGGGGCCATGGGTGCCAAGAAGGATGCAGCGGCCTGGGCGGGGGTGGTGCGGGACTACGCCGCTTCGCACGAGCTGGGGTACGAGTCGGTTGGGGGGATCAATCCGAAGGATGGGCCCGTTGCGCTGTGCGTTGGGGGAGCGAATCGGTTGACGGGGGAGTTGGCCGAGGGGTTCTGGGGGTCTTCGTGCGATGCGGATGAGAAGGAGGAGGGGAGTTTCCTCTCGCGCGCCGTGCTGCCCACGGCCGTGCTGGCCAAGGCCCACATGCCCGACCTCGCGAGCGTCCTGCCCGCCTTCAACGTCGAGTCGATCGAGGGCCACGAGGCGATCACCCAGCGCTTCGCCCGCAAGGTCGAGTTCGAGTCGATCGAGTTCAACCGCCGCTTCGCCGCCACGGTGCCGAGCGAGTACGACCCCGTCGCGCTGCGAGAGCTGTTCGGCCCGGGCTTCCTCGAGTGGGTGACGACGATCGATCGCGAGATCGACTTCGGCGTCAACGACCGCCAGCTCCGGTTCCTCTGGCGGCTGCGCGAGCGCAGCGAGAGGGAGCTGGGCACCGCCCTCGCCAACGCCGGGCAGCTCTTCCAGCGGCTGCGCTGGGAGATGCGGGAGTCCGGCATCGCCACCTATCCCGCCGGCCCCTGGCACGCCGGCCTCGAGCCCTTCCCGTCCGGCGAGCCGAGCAGTCAGTCCGGATAGCCGGGTTCGCCGGGAAGAACGACACGGTGCTCTTCCGGGGTGCCGACCACCTTCGGCAGGATCGGCTCGACCGGGCGGCCGCGGTGGGCCTCGATCGCCTCGCCGGAGGTTCGGTACGGCAGCAGCGACTCGAGCTGCTTGATCGTCGGAAAGGACAGCGGCAACTCGCCTGCCTCGTGCCTGTCGAGCGCCACCCGCGGCTCGAACCAGCCGGCCTCGGTGATTTCGATGCCGTCGGGCACGGGAGGCGAGTGGGCAGGGGCGAGGGCGAGGAAGAACCAGGCGTCGAAGCGGATCGGCACCGCCTCCGGCGTGATCCAGCGGGAGAAGAGCACCAGCTCCTCTGCGGCCGGCAGCTCGATCGACGCCTCCTCGGCCAGCTCGCGCACGGCGCAGGCCCGGTAGCCGTCCTCGCCCTCTCCGTCCTCGGCATCGACTCCTCCGCCCGGAAAGACCCAGACCCCGGGCATGAACGCGGCGCCCTCGGTGCGCTTCAGCAGAAGCACCTCGAGCGCCCGGTCCCCGTGCTTCCCGCCGCGTCGCAGCAGGACCACCGACGCCGAAGGCCGTGGCGTCGCGGGTTCGCTCACGCGGCCTGCGACAGCTCTGTAGCCACCACCGCCGGCGCCTGCTCCACCTGCGTCGCCGCCTCGATCGACTCGGCGGTGATCCCGACCAGGCGGCGCAGCTCTCCCTTGGAGATCGAGAGCGGCGGCATGAGGATGACAACGTCGCCCAGCGGGCGGACGATCGCCCCGCGCCGGCGCGCCTCCAGCGTCACCCGGTGGCCCATGCGCAGCGCCGGGTCGCGCTCGCCGAGGTCGATGCCGACCATCATCCCCCGGCCGCGCACCTCTGCGATCTGGGGCATCTCCTCCAGGCCGGCGAGCAGTTCCCGCAGCAGCCGGATCTTCGGCTGTAGGCGCAGCAGCGTCTTCTCCGACCTGAAGGCGTCGAGGCTGGCGAGAGCAGCCGCGCAGGCAAGCGGGTTTCCCGTGTAGGTATGGCCATGGAAGAAGGTGCGGTGCTCCTCTTGGGTGCCGAGGAAGCCTTCGTAGATCTCCTCGCCGGCCAGCGTCGCGGCCAGCGGCAGGTAGCCGCCGGTCAGCCCCTTGGCGAGGCAGAGGAGATCGGGCACGACACCCTCCTGCTCGCAGGCGAACATCGTGCCGGTGCGGCCGAAGCCGGTCGCAACCTCGTCGCAGATCAGCAGCACGCCGAAGCGGTCGCACAGCTCCCGCACGGCGCGCAGGTAGCCGGGCGGGTGCGTCAGCATGCCCGCCGCGCCCTGCACCAGCGGCTCGACGATCACCGCCGCGATCTCCTCCCCGTGCCTGGCGAGCACTTGCTCCAGGTCGGTCGCGTCGCCGGGCTCGATGGTGTGCGCCTCGAAGAGCAGCGGGCGGTAGGCGGCGTGGAAGAGGTCGATGCCCCCCACGGAGACGGAACCGATCGTGTCGCCGTGGTAGGCATCGCGAAGGTGGACAAACGAGGTCCGCCGCACGTGCTGCCCGCCCCGCTGCTGCTGGTACTGGAAGGCCATCTTCAACGCGATCTCGGTCGCGGTCGAGCCGGACTCCGAGTAGAAGACCCGGCTCAGCCCCGGGGGGGCGATCTCCACCAGCCGCGCCGCCAGCTCCGCCGCGCCCGGGTGGGAGAGACCGAGCATCGTCGAGTGGGCGACCCGCTCCAGCTGCTCGCGCACCGCCCGGTCGATGCCCGGGTGCCGGTGACCGTGCACGTTGCACCACAGCGAGGAGACACCGTCGATGTAGCGGCGGCCCTCGGAGTCGATCAGGCTCGTCCCCTCGGCCCGCTCGATCACCAGCGGCTCCTCCGCGCACCAGTCGCGCTGCTGCGTGAAGGGATGCCAGAGGTGCTTCCGGTCCAGCTGCCCCGTATCCATCACCGACGACCCTAACCTCACCTCCGGCGGGGATTCCGGGTCCGAGACTCCGCTAATTGCGCAAATGCCGGGAGCGAAGTGTGTCCGCCGCCGCCAGACGTGCGCGGGGGTTTTGAGACAGGTTCCTAACGCTTCGGCCGGGTCGAGATCAGCTCCAGCTCGTAGTTCTCCCTGAACCGGCCGCCACCGGCGGTCTCGACCTGGGCGTCGCTGCTCGCCGTCCGGCGCAGGAGGAGGCCGTCGCTGCGTCGCAGCCAGGAATCCTGCCCGGCGGTCCCTTCCGGGTCTCCTTCCAGGGTCGTGTCGGAGCTGACATGGACGGCCGGAATCTCGCGCCCCGCCACGCGCACGGTTTCCATGCCGACGACCTCGACCTCGTTCGTGACGCTGCTGTCCTCGGAGGTGCAGGCCGTGTTCCATCGCATCCCGACCCGCAGGCCGGGCGTGTATGGCGTAGCGCCGCCTTGGCACGAAAAGGGCGTCGAGCGGGGTCTCCCGAAGAACTCGTGGAAATCGGTCACCCGGATCACTCGAGATGTCTCGGGCGAAAGACACAGTTCCGCCTCGGTCCAGCGCTCGACCAGAACGTCCCAGCGCTCGGTCAGGCCGCAGCGGCTGGGCGTCAGCGTGATCGTCGACGAGCCGGAGTAGTTGTGCCCGGTCCCCAGGGCCGCGGTGTCGATGCTTTCCTGTCCGCGAGTCCTGTAGCGGTAGACGCCGAACGCCGGAATCGGGCCGGTCTCACGGTGGGCGAAGCGCTGGTTTCGCTTCATCTCCTTGCGGAACTCGACGACAGCGTCGCCGAAGGCCGCCCTGCTGACCGAGTCGCGCGGCCAGAAGCTCCAGGCGGCAGCCGCGACGGCGATCGCAAGCGCGGCGACCGCGACGATCGCTCCACCGAATTTGCGTTTCACGAGCAGGGGACGAGCATCGTTTCGCCTAGCGTCGCACCTGGCAGGGACGGAAGATCGACCCGCGCAGGGAGGTCCCGTCGCGGAACAGCGCCTGGCCTCGCGCCTGCAGCCGTCCGCCGACGCAGCGCGCGTTTACGTAGCTCAGCTTCCTGCCCCTGAAGTTCCAAGTTCGCCCGATCTTGATCCGCCCGAAGGTCGGCGAGCCGTAACCGCCGGCGATGGCCGGGATCTTCGCGTCGACCCGGTAGCCGTAGCGACCCTTTCTGATCCTCTGAATCCTGATCGGGACTACGAACGTCGTCGGCGCCGGAACCGTGGTGTACGCATGGGCGATCACGGACGGTTGCCGTTTGATCCGCGGCCCGTTGAAGATCGTGATCGGCGAGGAGATGGGGATCCGGGCCTGGTCGGGGAACTTGACGGTCGCCTTGCCGAGCCCGGCTCCGACGATCGCTCCGGGGCATCTGCGGCGTGCCTGGCGGACGATCGTGTTCTCCAGCTTGCGCACGGTGCACCTCGGCAGCCCGCGGGTCTCGACGTGTCCGTGCTTGTCGTACTCGATGATCAGCCGCTTCAGCGCCGGCGGCTGGGAGCCGTCTGCGGTCGCGATCGAGCCCCAGCCCCAGAACTTGATCGGCGCGTCGTGGGTTCGCGGCAGCTTCTTGGGGGCGAAGCCCCCACCGAAATTGAGGACCAGGTTGCCCGCTACGACGCGGACCGCCTGGGCGGGACCCACCGTGACGACGGCGAGCGCCGTTGCCGCAGCCAGGACGGCGAGAGCGATTCTCTTGTTCCTGCCCACTGCTACCTCTCCTCCCAGCCGCCGGCGCAAAGCCCTCGCTCGTTCGTTCGAACGAGCGATTAAAGCGTATCGAGGACCGCTTCCATAGTGACATGTAGCGCCGGCCGGTTGTGAGATCCGGCAGGGTCTATTCGCGCAAGCGTCTCCACCGGGACATGTCCCAGCGCCGAGATCGTCTCTCGGTTCGACTCCTCGATCCGCCCCGGCCGTTCCGGCCACGGGGTGAGGACGACGGAGGCGACCTCCAGGCCCGATGACCGAACCGCTTCGACGGTCAGCAGGGTGTGGTTGATCGTGCCCAGGCCCGGAGATGCGGCGATCGCGACCGGCAGGCCGAGGTCGCCGGCGAAATCGCGCACCAGGTAGTCGCGGCGCAGGGGAACGAGGAAGCCGCCGACCCCTTCGCAGACGAGCGCATCGGCGCCGGCCGCCGCGGCCGACGCCCGCTCGCGCAGCACCGCCGGGTCGACCTCTTCGCCTGCCAGCTCGGCCCCAAGGTGCGGGGAGACGGGCGGGCCGTAGCGGTAGGGGGCGACCTCCTCGTCGAGCTGGACCGACCCCGCGGCCCGGCGCAGCAGCTCGTGGTCGGCTTCACCGCCTTCGTCCAGCCCGCTGACCGCGGGCTTGAAGACGGCGACCCGCTTGCCGGCCGCTGCGAGGCCGTGCGCTATCACGGCGGCGACCACCGTCTTGCCGACCTCCGTCCCTGTGCCCGTCACGAAGACGCCGGGGGTCACACTTTCCCTTCGCTAGGCGGCTGCAGCGAGGCGCGGCGTGGCCATCCGTGCGGCCTCGCCGACAACTCGCGCTGCCTGTCTGAGTTCCTCCGGATCGTGCGTCGCCATCGCCGTGAAGCGCAGGCGCGCGGTGCCCTCCGGCACCGTCGGCGGCCTGATGCCCTGGGCGAAGACACCGCGCTCCAGCGCCCGCTCGCACAGCTCCATCGCCCGTTCCGGATCGCCGACCATCACCGGCACGATCTGCGTTTCGCCGTCGCCGGTGTCGAGCCCCTCGGCGGCAAGTGCGCTCCGCAGGGTCGCCGCGTTGCGCCGTAGCCGTTCCACCCTGCCGGGGTCCTCACCGAGCAGCTCAAGCGCCGCGCCGGCGGCGGCGACGCTCGGCGGCGGGGGCGCGGTGGAGAAGACGAAGGGTCGTGCCGCGTTGAGCAGGTACTCGACAAGCCGCCCGCTGCCGCAGGCGTAGGCGCCGTAGGAGCCGAGCGCCTTGCCGAGCGTGCCGACGACGAGGTCGACCTCGTCGATCAGCCCGGCGGCCGCGACGGCGCCCCGCCCCCCCGGGCCGACCGCGCCGGTGCCGTGCGCCTCGTCGACCATCAGCCGCGCGCCGTGCGCCCGCGCCAGCCGCACCAGCTCCTCCAGCGGCGCCAGGTCGCCGTCCATCGAGAAGACGCCGTCGGTGACGATCAGCGCTCCGCTTCTGCGCGCTCCGCGCAGCCCCCATTCCAGGTGCTCGACGTCGCCGTGGCGGTAGACGAAGGTCTCGGCTCGCGACAGCCGGCAGCCGTCGACGATGCTCGCGTGGTTCAGCTCGTCGGAGAAGACGACCTCACCGCGCCCGGCCAGCGCCGCGATCGAGCCGGTGTTCGCCAGGTAGCCGGAGCCGAACAGCAGCGATGCCTCATAGCCCTTGAACTCGGCCAGCCGTCGCTCCAGCTCCTGATGGGGCGCCATGCTGCCGGAGATCAGCCGCGAGGCCCCGGCGCCCGCTCCCCAGCGCACCGCGGCCTCGGCCGCCGCCTCCCGGACCCGCGGGTGGCCGGCCAGCCCGAGATAGTTGTTGGAGCAGAGAAGCAGCACCGGCCGCCCGTCGAGCAGCACCCGCGGCCCCTGGGGGCTCTCGACAAGTCGCAGCCGCCGCCGGAGGCCGCGCTCGCGCAGCTCCTCCAGCCGCTCGGCGACGTCGGTCACGCCGCCTCTGCCGCCTCCGGGTAGGGCGGAGGCTTCTTCGTCTTCTTCACGACCCGCAGCTGCGTCGAGGGGTCCCAGAAGCCGGCTTCGTCCTGGTGGTCGATCAGCTCCTCCATCGGCGTCGCAGGCGTAGCGCCCTCCAGCCAGCCGGAGCGGTTGTCCGGCCTCGGGTCGGCGCCGTTGTCGTCCTGGCGGGCGACGTTCAGCCCAAGGTCCTCGAACATCGCCCGGTCATCCTCGGGCTCGGCGCCCAGCGTGGTGAGGAAGTTGCCCATCATCACGCCGTTGAGGCCCGCCTTGACCGCCAGCGGCTGCAGGTCGCCGAGGTTCTCGACCCGACCGCCGCAGAGCCTGAACAGCGCCCCGGGGATGATCAGCCGGAAGATCGCCACCCACTTGACGACGTCCCAGGCGTCCATCGGCTCGCGGTCCCCGAACTTGGTCCCCGGGCGCGGGTTGAGCAGGTTGATCGGCACCGAGGTCGGGTCGATCTCGGTCAGCTCGAAGGCCATCTCCACCCGCTGCCGCGGCGACTCGCCGAGGTTGAGGATGCCGCCGACGCAGGTCTCCAGGCCGGCCTCCTTGACGGCCTGGATCGTCCGCAGCCGCCCCTCGTAGCGAACCGTGGTCGAGACCTCCGGATAGTAGGAGCGGGCCGACTCGACGTTGTGGTGGACGCGCTGGATGCCGGCCTCGCGCAGCCGCTTCGCCCGGTCTGCGGACATATGGCCGATCGAGGCGCAGCGCTTCAGGTTGGTGCGCTCGGCGACCAGCTTCGCGCCCTCGACGATCTTCGCGAAGTCCCGCTTGGAGAGGCCCTGGCCCTGGGTGACCATGCAGAAGCGGTGGGCACCCGCCGCCTCCGCGGCCTTCGCGTGCTCGAGGATCTGCTCCGGCTCCATCATCGCGTGCATCGGCGTGTCCGCCTCCGCGTAGCGCGACTGGGCGCAGAAGCCGCAGTCCTCGGCGCAGCCGCCGGACTTGGCGTTGACCAGCGAGCACATGTCGGTCGAGTCGCCGAAGTTCTCGCGCCGCACCTTCCAGGCTCGCTCGACCAGCTCGCCTATCTCGTCGCGGCCGGTCAGCTCGCCCAGCTCGAGCGCCTCCTCAAAGGTGATCAGAGATGCCATGCGTCCCTTCCGAAGTGGATTGCGCCGCAAGGCTAGGAAGCGGCGCGGACGGCGCCCTCTCCTTAGGGTCCTAACATCCCCTCCGTGCGCAGGGCGACGATCATCAGGCGCCGCCTCGCGGCCGTGGCCTTGGCCGGCCTCGCGGCCGGCGCCTTCGCGATCGGCGTGGCCGTGGGCCAGGAGCCGCCGCACCGCCCGATCGCGGCGAGCAAGCTGTCGGTGTCGCAACTGGTCGGGCAGCGGCTGGTGGCCGGTTTTCCGGGAGGCACCGTCCCCGCCGCGGTGCGCCGCATGGTTCGCAGCGGGCAGCTCGCGGGCGTGGTCCTCTTCGCCGGCAACCTGCGCGGCCGGGGCGCGAGCCGGGACCTGGTCTCCGATCTGCAGGAGACCCCGCACCCGACCGCCCCCCGCGACCCGCTGCTGGTCATGGTCGACCAGGAGGGGGGACAGGTGAAGCGGATCGGCGGCGCCCCCACCGCCTCCGCGAGGCAGATCGGCGCCCGCGGCCCGGCATTCGCTCGTGAGCAGGGGGAGCGCACCGCGCGCAACCTGCGCAACGTCGGCGTCAACGTCAACCTCGCGCCCGTCCTCGACGTCGCCCGGCCCGGCGGCGACATCGCCGCCACCGAGCGGGGCTTCGGCGCCACGCCGCGGGAGGTCGCGCGCACAGCGATCCCCTTTGCCGCCGCGATGCAGGACCACGGCGTCGCGGCCACCGCCAAGCACTTCCCCGGCCTGGGGGCCGCCCGCGCCAACACCGACTTCGAGGTGCAGCGGATCCGCCTCTCGCGACGGGCGCTGCGCCGCGTCGACGAGTCCGTCTACCGCCCGTTCGAGGCGATCGGAGGCGAGCTGGTGATGCTCGACACGGCGATCTATCCGGCCTTCTCGGCCCGCCCGGCCGCTTTCTCCGGCAGGATCGCGAGCGGCGAGCTGCGCGGCCGCCTCGGCTTCGGCGGCGTCACGATCACCGACGCGCTCGGCAGCGTCGCCGCGCGCGCCTTCGCTTCTCCGGCGCGAGCCGGCGTCGCCGCAGCCCGGGCGGGCGCCGACCTGCTCCTCTACACGGACTATCGCGACGCGATGCGCGCCCGTCGCGCCCTCCTGCGAGGGCTGCGCTCCGGCGCGCTCCCCCGGCCGCGCTTCGTGAGCGCGGCGCAGCGCGTCCTATCGCTCCGTCATCGCCTCCGCTCTTCCGACTGATCCGTACACCCGGATCGTGTCGCGGCCGGCGCCCTTCGCCTCGTACATCGCGTTGTCCCCGGCGGAGAGCACCGTGTCGAAATCCTCCCTGGAATCCGCGCCGAACGTCGTGATTCCGATGCTCACGGTGACCCGCCGCCCTCCGTTCTCCGCCAGCTCGTGCTCGCGCACCGCGGTCGAGATCGACTCGGCGACGTGGCGCGCCCGCGCCTCGTCGCAGTTGGGCAGCACGACCGCGAACTCGTCGCCGCCGAGTCGGGCCAGCACGTCGCTCTCGCGGATCCGCCCGGAGAGCACTCCCGCGATCTCCACGATCACCCGGTCGCCCGCCGGGTGGCCGAAGGTGTCGTTGACCCCCTTGAAGTCGTCGATGTCGAGCATCAGCAGTGCTCCGGGGCGGCCCTCCCGCCGGCTGCGCGCCAGCTCCCGGCGCAGCTCCTCCTCGAAGCGCCGCCGGTTGCTGAGCCCCGTCAACGGGTCGTGGCTGGCCAGCCTCTGCAGCTCCTGCATGCGCTCGCTGCGGCTCCAGGCGAAGACCAGCGAGCCCAGCACCGCCGCCAGCGCAAGGCCGACCAGCGCGATCGCCGGCGGCAGGCTGCCCCCCGGCCCGGCCGGGTCGCGCACCACCAGCAGCCAGGCCCGGTCGGCGATCTCGATCGGCGACGAAGCCGCCCCCTCCAGCGCTCGCTTCGGGCCGACCATCACCCTGCCGTTTTCGATCAACTGCATGTCGACGCCCTCGGGTGCCGCGCTCGCCGCGGCGTTGGCCAGGTCGAGCACCCGGAACGAGCCGCCGGCGAACCCGACCAGCGCCGCTCGCCGCTCCGCCACGTTGCGGGTCGGCGCCCGGTCGCGGTAGACAGGGTGGTAGACGACGATGCCTCCGCCGCGGTTGACCAGCAGCGGCACGATCGGGCTCACGGCCGGGCGGCCGCTGTCTCGCGCCCGCCTCAGCACCGCCACGCGGGCGGGGGTTGCCCGCAGGTCGTGGCCCAGCACCCCTATCTCCAGGTCGCCGGGAGCGGCGGCGTTGACGATCGGCAAGTAGTGGCTCCGCCGCCGCGCCCGGCGCAGCCGGGGGCCGTCCCGCTCGGTCACGTAGAAGCCCTGCCGGCGCTCGAAGCTCGCCCGCCGCTCGTGTGGCACGCGGAGCACCCTCGTCGTGGCGCCGAAGCCGTGGTCGCGCAGCAGCGAGCGGGCGACGACTTCGAACTCGCGGTCGCTGATCGCCCCGCCGGCCTGGTAGAAGGCCGCCGCGGTCGCAAGCTGGCGAATCGAGAGCGCGACAACGGTCTCCGCCTGACGTGCCGACCGCTCCGCCAGCATCTCCTGGTCGTCGGCGAAGTCCGCCCGGTCGTCTGCACGCACGGCGAACGCCAGCGCGATCGAGCCGACGGCGATCGCCAGGACGATCGCCCAGCCGAGCAGGAATCGTGTGCGCATCGGTGTCATTGTGGCGCGGCGGCCAGCGACTCCCACAGGTACAGGGAGGCGAGGCTCCGGTGCGGGCGCCAGCGCTCCGCGATCTCGAGGAACTCGGCGGGTGCCGGCAGCTTCTCCAGCCCGTACTCGATGTGCACAGCTTTGCGCAGCCCCAGGTCGCCGGCCGAGGTGACGTCTGGCCGGCGCAGGTGGAAGAGCAGGAACATCTCCGCCGTCCAGCGGCCGAGCCCGCGTACGGCGACGATCTCTTCGATCGCCTCCTCGTCGGACAGCTCGCCGAGACGGTCCAGCTCCAGCTCCCCGTTCAGCACGTGTGAGGCGAGGTCGCGCAGGTAGGAGACCTTGCGCCCGGAGAGGCCGGCCCCCCGCAACGCCTCCTCGTCGACCGCGAGCAGCTGTTCGGGCGTCGGCTCGGCGCCGTCGAACAGCTCCAGCACCCGCTGGTGGATCGTCCGCGCCGCCTTGGTCGAGAGCTGCTGGCCCACGATCGCCCGCAGCAGGGCGCCGTAGGGGTCGGCGGGCCGCTGCTCGGCCCGCCGCCGCAACCGCGTCTCCAGGTCCATCGCTCCGATCCGCTCGATCAGCACCGCCATCACCGGGTCGGCGGCGGCCAACTCCTCTCCTGCGGCAGCGCTCCCTCTCCCGCTCACCGACCTTTCCACTCCGGCTTGCGCTTCTCGGTGAAGGCGCGGATCCCCTCACGCAGGTCCTCGGAGGAGAAGCAGGACTCGCGCAGCGCGACCAGGCCGCGCTCCTGCTGCTCGTTCAGGGTCGGGTTCCGGGTCAGGGTCTCGATCGCCTGCTTGTTGCCTTTCATCGAGAGGGGCGCGTTTGCGGCGATGCCGCCCGCCAGCTCCACGGCGGCGTCCTCCAGCCGGCCGTCCGGAACCACCTCGTGGACCAGGCCGATCTCCTCGGCCCGCTCCGCCTCGAAGTTGCGACCGGTCAGGAACAGCTCCCTGGTTCGCGCCGGGCCGACGATATCGAGGAACTTGCGCAGACCGGTATGGCTGTAGATAAGCCCCAGCTTGGCGGGCGGCATGCCCAGCTTCGCCCCCGCGGCGCAGATTCGCAGGTCGCAGGTGAGGGCCAGCTCCAGCGCCCCGCCCAGGCAATGACCGTTGATCGCCGCGACCGTCGGCCAGGGGAAATGGGCGAGCGCCTCCAGCGCGGCGTGGAAGGGGTGGGCGACGAGCGCCTCCGCTTCGCGCTCGAAGGCCTTCTCGGAGACCGCCGCCAGGTCGTAGCCGGCAGAGAAGACGGGCGGTGCGCCGGTGATGATCAGGCAGCGGGTCTCGATTCCCCGGTCCAGCCGCGGCAGGGTGCTTTCCAGCGCGTCGAGCACGTCGTGGTCGAGCGCGTTGCGCCGGTCCGGGTTGCTGATCCGCAGCCGCGTGACCGCCTCGGCGGGCTCGTCGAGGATCAGCTTTCCCCCGGCGAGGGGCCTAGAGTCCATCCACCGGCTCAGCCCTCGTCGAGCACGACGAGGACGTCGCCCTCGTTGACGGACTGCCCCTCCTGGCAGCGGACCTCCGCCACCTTGCCGTCGTCCTCGGCCTCGACCGGGATCTCCATCTTCATCGACTCGAGGATGACGACGGTGTCCCCGTCGGAGACCTCGTCCCCGACGCCGACCTGGATCTTCCAGACGTTGCCGGTGATGTGCGCCTCGATATCCGCCACGGCGCGGGAGAATACCCGGCGCATGGGAACGCAGGCGCCACCCGAGGGGGTTCGTGAGTCTTCCCCCCTATATGAGGGTCAAGCCCGCGAACCCCTCCTTGCGGTGATCGTCGCCGCCCGCGACGAGGCCGACCGGATCGGCGCGACGCTGGCGGCGCTGCGCGAGTCGTTCCCGGGCGCGGCGCTGTGGGTCGCCGACGACGCCTCCGCCGACGGGACCGCCGAGGTCGCGATGCGAGCCGGGGCGCAGGTCGTAAGTCGCGGCCGGCCCCACGGCAAGGGGGCGAACGTGACGGCGGCCGCCGAGGCGATGCTCAGCGCCGATCCCCAGCCCGCGCTGGTCCTGCTCTGCGACGGTGACCTCGGCGTCTCCGCGGCGCGTTTGGCGCGCCTGGTCGATGCGGTCGGGTCCGGCGACGGCGACCTTGCGATCGCCGCCTTCAGCCGGCGCCTCGGTGGCGGCTTCGGCATCGCGGTCGGCTTCGCCGGCTGGGCGATTCGCCGTCTCTGCGGCTTCCGGGCGACCGCGCCGATCTCCGGCCAGCGTGCGATGCGCGCCGAGACGCTGCGTGCGCTGTTGCCCTTTGCGCGCGGCTATGGCATGGAGCTGGGCATCACGGTCGACGCCGTCCGCGCCGGCGCCCGCGTCATCGAGATCGAGATCGACCTGGAGCACCGCGCCACCGGTCGCACGCCGGCCGGCTTCGTCCACCGCGGCCGCCAGCTTCTCGACTTTGCCCGCGCCTCCCTCGAGCGCAGGGCGGGGCGGCGCTAGCCGAGGCCTGTCGGTGGGCGGGGCGGAGCCTCGTCGCGAGCCGCATCGAGCTGTGCCGCGAGGGCGAGCAGCGTCGCCTCGTCGCCTTCGGGGCCGACGAGCTGGGCGCCGATCGGCAGCCCGGCGGCGTTGAACCCGGCGGGAACGCTGATCGCCGGCCAGCCGACCACGTTCCACGGCCAGGCGAAGGGGCAGGCCGCGCTGGCCCGCGCGCTCGTCGCCCAGTAGCCGCGACCGTCGAGCCGGCCGATCTCGAGCGGCGGCTTCGCGGTAACCGGGGTGAGGACGAGGTCGACCCGGTGGAAGATCCGCCCGATCCGACGGCGCAGCGGCGCCTCCGCGGCTCGCGCCAGGCGCAGCGGCACGCCGCTCAGCAGGCGGCCGACGTTGGCGTGCGTGCGGGTGCGCGGCTCCAATGCCGAGCGGTCATCGACGTGGTCGTTCAGCCACTGGTTCACGCCTGCCATCCCACGGGGGATGAGCGCGGCGCCGACCAAGCCGTAGTCCGGGTCCGCCTCTTCCACCTCATGGCCCAAGCCCGCGAGGCGCGCCGCGACCTCCTCGGTCGCGGCGCGGTGCTCCGCGTCGATGTTGTCGGGGACGCCGAACGGGGTGGCGAAGGAGAGAGCGATGCGCAGCCGCCGCGGCTCGGCGGACGCTGCGTCCGCGAACGGCTGATCCGGCGGGCGGACCTTGTGCAGATCGCCGGGGACGTTGCCGTGCAGCGCGTCGAGCAGGAGGGCGGCGTCGCGGGCGCTGCGGGCCAGGGGGCCGTAGCAGCTCAAGCCGTTGAACGCCTCTGCGTCGGGCCAGGTGGAGACGCGCCCGCGCTGCGGCTTCAGCCCGACCAGCCCGGTCCACGCGGCCGGGATCCTGATCGAGCCGGCACCGTCGGAGCCGACCGCCCCGGCGACCAGCCCGGCCGCCACTGCCGCCGCTGCCCCGCCGCTCGAGCCGCCGGGGGTGTGCCCGCCGCTCCACGGGTTGCGGGTGACCCCGTAAGCGGGCGTTTCCGTGAAGTGCCACTGGCCCACCTCGGGCGCGTTGGTCTTGCCGATCACGATCGCGCCGGCCTGGGTCAGCCTGCGGACGACCTCCGCGTCGCGCTCGGCGGGCGGGTGCTCGCCGGCGCAGCCGAACGGGGTGGAGTGGCCGGCGAGGTCGACGTCGTCCTTGATCGCGACCGGCACGCCGAGCAGCGGCGCCCCCTCGCCTGCCGTCAGTCCCCGGTCGGCGCCGGCGGCCGCCTCCAGCGCCTGCTCGGCGCAAACGACGCGGAATGGGTTGAGGGTCGGCTGCGCAGCGTCGATCCGCGCCAGCGCCAGCTCGACCAGCTCGCGCGAGGAGATCTCTCTGGTCGCCAGCATCTTCGCCTGGCGCTCGAGGCTCGCCCAGGCGAGCTCCGCGCCGGCGCCGCTCGGAGCGAGGGGTGATGCGGTGTTCGCCTCTTCGCAACCGTCGTCGACGCGCTCAGCTGCCCCCGGCATGGCCTCCCCTAGGTCGTTCGATCGAACGATAGGCGATCGGGATACGCTGCACCATCTGGCGGCTTCGCTCCACCAGCGCCCACGGTCCGCTCGACGTAGGGTCCAAGCGTGATCCTCGCGATCGACCAGGGAACGACCGGCACAACCTGCCTCGTCTTCGACGCCGAGGGCAGGGTGGCGGGTCGTGCCTACTCGGAGTTCGAGCAGCACTTTCCCAGGCCCGGCTGGGTCGAGCACGACGCGAACGAGATCTGGGCGGTGACGCGGCGGGTCGCCGGCGAGGCGATCGCCTCCGCCGGGACCGAGGGGGCGGCCCTCGACGCGATCGGGATCGTCAACCAGCGCGAGACCGTCGTCGCCTGGGACCCGGGGAGCGGCGAGCCGTTGCACCGGGCCCTGGTCTGGCAGGACCGGCGCACCGCCGGGCGCTGCGAGGAGCTGCGCGAAGCGGGGTGGGAGGCGGCGGTCCGCGAGCGCACCGGGCTGGTGATCGACCCCTACTTCTCGGCGACCAAGATCGAGTGGCTGCTGCGAAACGTGGAGGGGGCCGAAGGCGCCGTGTTCGGCACGATCGACTCCTGGCTGCTCTTCAAGCTCACCGGCCGGCACGCGACCGACTACACGAACGCCTCGCGGACGATGCTCTTCGACATCCACCGGCTCCGCTGGGACGAGGAGCTTTGCGGCGCGATGGGGGTCGACCCGGCGTGCCTGCCGGAGCCGCTGCCGTCCGCCCACGTCTACGGCACCACCGGCGAGTTCGGCGGCGAGGTGCCGGTGGCGGGCGTCGCGGGCGACCAGCAGGCGGCGCTGTTCGGCCAGGCCTGCCACGCGCCCGGGGAAGCGAAGAACACCTACGGCACCGGCAGCTTCGTGCTGTTCAACGCGGGCACCGAGCCGCCGCCTCCGCAGGAGGGCCTGCTGACCACGGTCGCCTGGGGCCTGGAGCCCGGCCGGCGGGACGAAGGCGCCCCCAGGTCGGACGGAGTCGGCCGGTCGACGGTCTCCTACGCCCTGGAGGCGTCGGTGTTCGTCACCGGGGCGGCGGTGCAGTGGCTGCGCGACGGGCTGGGGATCCTCGCCGACGCCGCGGAGACGGAGGGGATGGCCGCCTCCCTTCCGGGCAACGAGGGCGTCTACTTCGTGCCGGCGCTGACCGGCCTGGGGGCGCCGCACTGGGATCCTGCCGCGCGCGGGACGATTGTCGGCCTGACCCGCGGCAGCCGTCGCGAGCACCTCGCCCGCGCGGCCCTGGAGGCGATCGCCTACCAGACGGTCGACGCGGTGCGCGCCGAGGAGGCGGCCTCCGGCGCGCGCCTCGCGGAGCTGAAGGCCGACGGCGGCGCGGTCTCCAACCGCTGGCTGATGCAGTTTCAGGCGGACGTGTTGGGCGCGCCGGTGGTCGTGCCCGAGGTCAGCGAGACGACGGCGCTGGGCGCCGCCTATCTGGCCGGGATCGCGACCGGGGTATGGACGGTGGAGCGGGTGAGAGAGATGTGGCACGAGGCCGCTCGCTACGAGCCGGCGATGGGCGGGGACGAGCGTGAGGCCCTGCTCGGCGACTGGCGACGCGCCCTGGAGCGCTCCAGGGACTGGGCGACCGAGTAACCGCCCCCCGCGAAGAGGGTAGGCACCACCGACGAGCGGCCTCCGGCCGCCGTCGCCGTTTATGGCCGAGATCAAGCCACAGGTCTACAGGGACGACCGTCCCGCGGAGTACTTCGACCAGTTCCACGAGCGGGCGCGCCGCGGCGTCGGCTGGACCTACACGCCCGTCCGCATGCTCATCACCCCGCCGGCGATCCTCCTCTACAGGCTGCGGGCGATCGGTGTCGGGAACGTCCCCAGGTCGGGCCCCGTGCTGCTCGCCCCCAACCACTTCAGCCAGATGGACCACTTCCTCTGCGGGGCCTACCTGCAGCGGAAGATCCGCTTCATGGCCAAGTCCCAGCTCTTCGGCCCCCCGGTGCTCACCTACGTCTACAGCCACGGCGGCGTCTTCCCGGTGCGCCGTGGCTACCAGGACGAGGAGGCGTTCAGGACCGTCTACGAGATCATCGACCAGGGGGGGATGCCGCTCGTATACGCCGAGGGCGGTCGCTCGCGGACGCAGAACCTGGGAGAGCCGAAGCCGGGGATCGGCCGCATCGCGCTGGAGTCGGGTGTGCCGGTGGTGCCGGTCGCGATCCATGGCTCCTCTGGGGTGCGGGGCTGGAGGCGCCTGCGCTTCCCGAAGGTGACCGTCCAGTTCGGGGAGCCGTTCAGCTTCCCGGTCGAGGCAAGCCCGACCCGCGAGCGCCAGCTCGAGGTCGCCGGCGAGGTCTTCGACCAGGTGCGGTCGATGTACACGAAGCTCGACGAGCAGGGCCGGCGCGGCGTGATCCGCGCCCTGCGCGAGCAAGTGCCGGCGCCCGGCGAGACTTCGCCGGAGGGGTAGCCGCTACTCGTAGCGCTCGTCGAGCGCGGCGTAGAAGTCCGGATCGTGCCCGGGGGTGACGATCGCGTCGGGGTACTCGCGGACGAACAGGCGCAGCTCCTGGAGGGAGCGCTTGAAGTTGTGCATGTCCTCCGGCCTGGGGGGCAGCGGCGCGGTGCCGTCCAGCTGGCCCTTCGAGTAGACGGCGTCGCCGCCGATCACGAATTCGCGCTCGCGCAGGCGGGCGATCACGCACTGGTGGCCGGCGCTGTGGCCGGGGGTGAAGGCAAGGCGGACCGAGCCGTCTCCGAAGAGGTCGAAGGCTCGGCCGAAGGTCGCGTAGGAGTCGATCCCGCCGCGGTCGTAGTCGATCGTGCGGAAGTCGAAGGCGAAGTCGAAGTGCGTGCGGCGATAGCCGTGCAGCAGCGGGCGGGGGACCGTCGTCGCCGCCAGCCATTCCGCCTCGCTGATGACGAAGGTCGAGTGGGGGAACTCGGAGATCGCCGAGGCGTGGTCGACGTGCAGGTGGGTCATGACGACGATCGGGATCTCCCCGGGCTCCAGGCCGCGATTGCGCAGCTGCGCCGGGACGTCGGCGCCGGGGGCGAGCTGCACCTTGCTGGAGCGGGCGGCGAGCTTGCCGAAGTTCTCCGCCGGGTCGGAGGCGATCGAGGGGTGCAGGCCGGTGTCGACGAGGATCGCGCCGGCGCTCGGGTGGCGGATCAGGAAGGCGGGGCAGGGGACCGTGTAGGGCGGCTTGCCGGTGGCCAGCGCCCGCAGCAGCTTCAGCTTCTCGAAGCGGCCGCCCGGCGCCTCCATCATCGCCCGCGGCCAGTTGACCTCGCCGGCGATCAGCGGCTCGACCGTCACGGTCGCTCCCTGGGTGCCGCCCGCGAGCGGCTCGTGCAGCGGTTTCGGCTCTGCGTGGACCTTCATCGCGCGACCAGCCTAGACGCTCGGGGGCGGGCGCCGCGCAGGTAGGCTTGCGCGCCGATGGCCGAGGAATCCGCACCCTCACGCATTTTCGCGCCGGGCCTGCTGGACGGGAAGGTGTGCGTCGTCTCCGGCGCCGGCAGCGGTCTGGGGCGGGAGACCGCGCTGGAGCTGGCCCGGCTGGGGGCGGCCGTGGTCGGTTGCGGGCGCCGTGCCGAGCCGCTGGAGGAGACCGCGTCGCTGGCCGCCGGCTTGCCCGGCGGCTTTGAGCAGGAGGAGCTCGACATCCGCGAGGAGGAGCCGGTCGAGCGCTTCTTCGACGGCCTGCTGGAGCGCCACGGCCGCCTCGACGTGCTGGTCAACAACGCCGGGGGCCAGTTCCTCAGCCCGGCCGAGGCGATCAGCCCGAAGGGATTTCGCACGGTGATCGAGCTGAACGTGACCGGCACCTGGCTGATGACCCATGCGGCGGCGACCAAGGCGTTCATCCCCCAGGCGGGCGGCAAGGTGCTGAGCGTCACCCTCTCCCCCCACAACGGGATGCCCGGGATGGTCCACTCCGGCGCGGCACGGGCGGCGGTGGAGAACATGATGCGAACGCTGGCGGTCGAGTGGGCGCGCTACGGGATCACGACCTGCGCCCTGGCGGCGGGCCAGTTCGCGACCGAGACGCTGCTGACCAAGTACCCGCAGGTGGTCGTCGACAACCTGGAGCGCTCGATCCCGCTGGGCCGCGCCGGCCGCGCCGAGGAGATGGCCTGGCTGGTCGCCTACCTGGCTTCGCCGGCGGGCGACTTCGTCTCCGGCACGACGATCACGATCGACGGCGCTCGCGACGACTGGGCCGGGCCCTGGCCGCCGGATGCGATTGCCGGCGAGGGGGGAAGGCCCCCCTCGGAAGAGCGCCGCTGAGGACGCTGCAAACCGTCGCATTTCGGGGTCTTCGGTCGGTCGATTCGGGTCACGCACTGAAATGTGCGCTCCCCTCATCTCCCTTCCCTGCATCCCCCGAACTGCTCGGTTTTCGCGTCCTTTTCTGACTATGTCGTGCGCGGTTCGAGCACGACCAGCGGGATCTCGCGGTCCGTGCGCGCCCGGTAGTCCTTGTAGCCGGGCCAGGCCTCGTCGGCCTTGGCCCAGAGGCGCCCCCGGTCCTCCTGGGCGGCGACGCGGGCGTGGACTGCCCGCCGCTCCTTGCCGACCTGAACGGTCGTGTCGGGATTCGCCACCAGATTGTGGTACCAGGCCGGGTTCTTGGGGAAGCCGCCCTTGGAGGCGATGATCACCACGTCATCGCCGTCGGTGACGTAGAGCAGCGGGCAGGTGCGCTTCTTGCCGCTCTTCGCGCCGACGTGGTCGAGCAGCAGCATCTTGCCCGAGCCCCCGGGGACCGACTGCCCGATCCGGCCGCCCGTCGCGCGATAGGCCGCGGTGTGCAGCCCCATGACGCGACGGAGGACGGGCCAGATCCGGTCCCCGATGTCTAGGTAACTCATAAGTCAGAACGATGGCTGCAAACCGTCGCCTGGCGGTGTCCTCGGTCGGCCGACTCGGTCATGCACCTAACTGTGCACTCCCTCGTCGGCCTCCCTGCGTCCTTGCCAGTCTCGGTTTTCGCCATCTCAGGTGTACATCCCACCAAATTGTCCGCCGGTCACGTTGACGATCTGGCCGTGCACGTAGTTGGCGTGCTCGGAGGCGAGGAAGAGGACGGGGCCGGCCGCCTCCTCGGGCTGGGCCGGCCGGCCCAGCGGGATGATCGCCGAGGCCATCGCCCGCATCTGCTCGGGTATGCCCAGCTCGATCTTCTCGCCGCCCGGCGCGGTCATCTCGCCGCCGGACTCCTTGGCGGCGGTGAGGCGGGTCTCGACGAAGCCGAAGGCGACCGCGTTGACGTTGATCTTGAACTGCCCCCACTCTTTGGCCATCGTCTTGGTGAAGCCGACGACGCCCGCCTTGGCGGCCGAGTAGTTGGCCTGGCCGGCGTTGCCCATCGTCCCCGAGATCGAAGAGACGTTGATCAGCTTGCGGAAGACCTCCTTGCCCTCTCCCATCTCCGCCTTGGCGGCTTCGCGCCAGTGCGGCGCGAGCGCCCTCGACACGCGGAAGGGAACGATGGTGTGGATGTCGAGCATCGCCTGGAACTGGTCGTCGGTCATCCGGTGGACGACGCCGTCCCAGGTGTAGCCGGCGTTGTTGACGACGATGTCGATCGCCCCGAAGGCGTCCATCCCGGCGGCAACCAGCTCGTCGGCGGCGCTCTCCTTGGTCAGATCGCCGGCGTGGACGGCCGTCTCGCCGTCGATCTCGTTCGAGGCCTGCTCGGCGACGTCGGCGTCCAGGTCGTTGATCAGGACCTTCGCGCCCTCGCTGACGAACAGCTCAGCCGTTGCCCTGCCGATTCCCCGCGCCGACCCGGTGACGATCGCCGTCTTTCCGTCCAGAAGTCCCATCTACTCGCTCTCCTTTGGATTCGTGAAGTCGGCGCGCAGGCTATCTGGAAAAGCGTCTGGCTGATTGGCCAGTCGGGTCCGGTCATGAGAGTTCCGCCGGTCGGTGCGCGACGATTGCCGGCAAGTCCCTGGAGGGACAACCCCAGCAAGGAGGCGAGATGGAGTCCTCAGTCCAGCCGACCGTTGGAGGCGCGCAGCCCTCCGGCTACCCGGTCACGTTCTCGGTCGACTACCCCGACCGCAAGCTGAACCGGGTCAGCACGTTTTTCCGGCTCTTCACGGTGATCCCGATCCTGATCCTGCTCGGCACGATCACCAGCTGGAGCGTCAGCGGCGGGGACGACTATGCCTACTACGGGGGCGCCGGCCTGGCGATCCTCGCCGTGCCGGTCGGGCTGATGATCCTCTTCCGCAAGAAGTACCCCCGCTGGTGGTACGACTGGAACCTCGAGTTCCTCCGCTTCGGCAACCGGATCGGCGTCTACGTCTCGCTGATGGACGACCGCTACCCCTCAACCGACGAGCAGCAGGCGGTCCACCTCGACTTCCCCCACCCGAACGTCGAGGCGGAGCTCGGCCGCGGCATGCCGCTGGTCAAGTGGCTGCTGGCGATCCCGCACTACATCGTCCTCTTCTTCCTCTCGATCGGCGCCTTCTTCGCCGTGGTCTTCGCCTGGTTCGCGATCCTCTTCACAGGCCGCTACCCGCGCGGGCTCTTCACCTTCGTCGAGGGAGTCATCCGCTGGCACAACCGGGTGACCGGCTACGCCTTCACCCTGGTCACCGACCGCTACCCGCCCTTCCGCCTATCGCCGTAGTGGCAGCGGCCATACGGGCGACATCGTGGGCGACATCGACCGCACAAGTCCGGTCGATGTCGCCCACGCCCGCGGAAGGGAGGACGATCCCGCTCAGGCCTTGCCGACCGAGGCCAGGTACTCGTCGAGCTGCCTCGCCTTCTGCGTGTCCTCGTAGACCTCGTAGTCGCGCAAAAGGCCCCAGCGGATGTGCCCCCAGATCACGTAGCGGTTCTCGTAGATGCGCTCACCCTCAGGCGTGTCGAGGTAGTCGGTTCCGCGCACGCAGATCGTCTGGTTCCACGGGAAGCCCTTGAGGACAACCTCGTCGGGGAAGATCTGCAGGCCGACGTCGGCGAAGCGGCGCAGCCACGGCTCCAGCTCGGCCTTGCCGTTGAACTCGCCACCCCAGGAGCTGTCGCCCGGAAAGCGGAACCTGACGTCCTCGGCGTCCATCCGCAAGGTCGGCCCGATGTTGCCCTCCCTGGTCTTCGCCATGTTGCGGGAGATCATCTTCTTGGCCAGCCACGAAAGCATCGTCGCCTCCTCGGGGTGGGGTGGTTGCGCGGAACCTACTTCGAGGCACGGCGGGCCGGGCTCCTCGCTGCCTCCACCTACCCGCCACAGCGCGGAAACGCCATCCGGTCCGGGTCGGACAATGCGCCCGTGGAAGGTGTAGGCGACCGATCCGGCCCGCCCGAGCCCCCTGGGCTTCTCGGTCGCCTGTTCGCGCGCCAGCGCAAGAAGGTCGGCAGTCAGGGCGTGCGGCCCCGCGACGCCGCCTTCCTGATCGGCTCCTCCTGGGTGGTGGGCGTGGTCGTCTTCGGCGTGATCATGCATTTCGTCGACCCGGAGAGCTTCCCCACCGTCTGGCTCGGGATGTGGTGGGCGCTGCAGACCGTGACCACGGTCGGCTACGGCGACATCGTCCCCGCGCAGGCCGACGGCAAGGTGATCGCCACCTTCATCATGCTCGGCGGGCTCTCGCTTCTCGCGGTCGTCACCGGTGCGGTGACCAGCGCCTTCGTCTCCAGCACCCAGCGCCGGCGCCAGGAGGCCGGCGACGACCCCGTCGTCCGCCGCCTCGACGACCTCAGCTCCCGGCTGGAGCGGATCGAGTCAGAGCTTGGCCGCCGCGGCGGCGACACCGGAAACCGCTGACTTTTCGCCGGCCGCCTCTACAGCCCCATCTGCTTGCCGAGGATCTCCTTCATGATCTCGTCGGTGCCGCCGCCGATCGGGCCGAGGCGGGCGTCGCGGACGGCGCGCTCGATGCCGTACTCGCGCATGTAGCCGTAGCCGCCGTGGATCTGGAGGGCCTGGTCGGCGACCTCGAGGACGGCGCGCTGCGTGACGAGCTTGGCCATGGTCACGTCGCGGATGCAGTCGAGGCCCTCGTGGAAGACGCGCAGGGCGTTGTAGGTGAGGGCGCGGGAGGCCTCCGCCTTGGTTGCCATCTCAGCGACCTGGTGGCGGATCGCCTGGAACTTGCCGATCGGGCGGCCGAAGGCATGGCGTTCCAGCGCGTAGGAGACGGTCACCTCGATCAGGCGCTGCATGGCGCCGACCGCTCCGATCGCCATCAGCAGCCGCTCCCAGGCGAAGTTGGCCATGATCAGGCGGAAGCCCTGGTTCTCCTCACCGAGCAGGTTCTCGGCCGGCACCTCGACCTCGGTGAAGGACAGCTCGCCGGTGTCGGATGAGTGCCAGCCCATCTTCTCCAGCTTCGCCGCCACCTCGTAGCCGGGCATCTCACGCTCCAGCACCAGGAAGGAGATGCCGCCGTGGCCGCCCTCCTCGGTCGTCTTCACCGCGCAGACGAGGAAGTCGGCACGGACGCCGTTGGTGATGAAGGTCTTGGCGCCGTTGACGATGTAGCGGTCGCCGTCTCGCCTGGCGAAGGTGGAGATGCCCGCCACGTCGGAGCCGGCGCCCGGCTCGGTGATCCCCAGACAGCCGACCTTCTCACCCTTGATCCCCGGCACCAGCCAGCGCTGCTTCTGCTCCTCGGTGCCGAAGTTGAAGATCGGCGGCATCGCGATCGAGGCGTGGGCGTTGAGGCCCGCCGCGACCCCGCCCGACCCGCCGGAGCGGGCCAGCTCCTCGACCCAGATCGCGTCGTGCAGGTGGGTGCCGCCCTGGCCGCCGTAGCGCTCGGGGAACTTCAGCCCGAGGAAGCCCAGCTCCGCGCAGCGGCCGAACAGCTCGCGCGGGAACTCGCGCGCCGCCTCCCACTCGTCGACGTTGGGCGCGATCTCGTTGGCGACGAAGCGGGAGACCGTCTGCCGCAGCTCCTCATGCTCCTCGCCGAAGGGCGGCAGTGTCGCTCGCGCGCCGGTGTCCTTGATCACTGACATCTCAAACGATCGACTGGTCGGTTGACCACCGGAAAAGGGGGTCAACTGACCAGTCGCCTGGCCTACAGCCCGTACGAGCGGCCGATCACGTCAAGCATCACCTCGTCGGTCCCCGCCCCGATCCGGTTCAGCCGCACGTCGCGGTAGGCGCGCTCGATCTCGTACTCCTTCATATAGCCGTAGCCGCCGAGGATCTGGATGCACTCGTCGGCGACCTCGCAGCCGACGCGGGAGGCGAACAGCTTCGCCATCGTGATCTCGCGCACCGGGTACTCGCCGTTGGCGAAGCGCCAGGCGGTCGCGTAGGTGAACTGCTTCGCCGCCTCGGTCTTGGTCGCCATCTCGGCGAACTTGTGGCGGATCGCCTGGAACTTGCCGATCGGCCGGCCGAAGGCCTCGCGCTCCTTCGCGTACTCGAGCGTCTTCTCGATCATCCGCTCGCACCCCGCGTGGGAGCCGGCGGCGGCCACCAGCCGCTCTCCCTGCAGCTCCCAGGCGATGTGGTAGAAGCCCTTGCCGACCTCGCCGAGCACGTTCTCCGCCGGCACGCGGACGTCCTCGAAGGCCAGCTCGCCTGTGTCGGAGGCGTGCATCCCCATCTTCTCCAGCTCCGCGGAGACGCTGAAGCCGGGCACCTTCTCGCCGTTCTCGTCGCGCAGGTCGACGACGAAGAGCGTGATCCCGTCGTGGCGCGCCTCGGGATCGGTCTTCGCGACCAGCACGATGAAGTCGGCTCGCGGCCCGTTGGTGATGAACGTCTTGGAGCCGTTGATCACGTACTCGTCGCCGTCGCGGATCGCGGTGGTGCGGATGCCCGCCACGTCGGAGCCGGCGCCCGGCTCGGTGATCCCCAGCGCGCCGACCTTCTCACCCTTGATCCCCGGCACCAGCCAGCGCTGCTTCTGCTCCTCGGTGCCGAGCAGGTGGATCGGCGGCAGGACCATGTCGCTCTGCACCGCGAAGGCCATGTTGGTGCCACCGGAGCCGGAGTAGCTCATGCACTCGGCGCGGACCAGCGAGTAGTAGTAGTCGCCGCCCTGGCCGCCGTACTCCTCCGGGAAGCAGAGGCCGAGGAAGCCCAGCTCGCCGGCCCGCTTCATGACCTCGGTCGGCCAGTAGGAGTCCTCCCACTCGTTCCGGTGCGGCCACATCTCCTTCTGCACCCAGGCCTGCATCGACTCGCGCAGATCCTCGTGCTCCTGGCTGAAGATGAAGTGCTTGCGGCCCGCCTCGTGGTCGGGCTTGATCACGGTCGAGCTGCCGTTGGTCGTCGCGGTCGCCACTGGGTCTCTCCTCTGTTCGCACGCGGATCTTGGCCGAGTGGACAGTAGCACTTCCCACTTCCAATCGGCTATGGTGCGGCGACCATGAGCGAGCCGGTCCTCTACGAGGTCGCCGACGGGGTTGCGACCGTCACCCTCAACGACCCCGAGAAGGCGAACCGCCTCTCCGGCGAGATGCTGGTCGGGCTGGTCGAGGCGATGCGCACCGCCCGCCACGCCGAGGAGGTAAAGGCGGTCGTTCTGACGGGGGCCGGCGAGAAGGCATTCTGCGCCGGCGCCGACCTGGGCGGCTTCGGCATCGACGCCCCCCTGGTGACCAAGCACTTCGCCACCGACCTCTTTCTTGATTTCTTCCGGCTGATGCCGCGGCTCGGCAAGCCGTCGCTCTGCGCCGCCAACGGCCACGTGCTGGCAGGCGGCCTCGGCCTGGCGCTCAGCTGCGACCTGGTGATCGCCAGGGAGGGGACCAAATTCGGCACGCCGGAGATCAATGTCGGCGCCTTCCCCTACATGATCATGGCGATCATCTACCGCAACGTCCCGCGCAAGAAAGTCAACGAGATGATGCTGCTGGGCGAGCGGCTGACGGCCGAGCAGGCTGTCGAATACGGCCTCGCCAACAAGGTCGTGCCCGCCGCGGAGTTCGACGCCGCGGTCGCCGACTGGGCCGCCAAGCTCGCCTCCAAGAGCCCGGTGCTGATGCGCCTCGGCCACGACGCGATGTACCGCCAGCAGGACATGGCCGTCGACGACGCGCTCGAGTTCCTGCGCTCGCAGCTCTCGCTCACCTTCACCACCGAGGACATCGTCGAGGGCGTGCAGGCGTTCTTCGAGAAGCGCGAGCCCGAGTGGAAGGGGAGGTAGTGAGCGAGGATAAGAAGCTGCCGGGGACGACGCCGCTCTCCGAGCTGACCGAGCAGCTGCACGAGCGCCGCGAGAGCGCGAAGCTGGGAGGTGGCGAGGAGAAGATCGCCAAGCAGCACGAGCGCGGCAAGCTGACCGCCCGCGAGCGGATCGACCTGCTGGTCGACGAGGGCACCTTCGTCGAGCTGGGCATCCACGGCCGGCCGCACTTCGCGCAGCGGGCGATGGACGGCAAGGAGGCCCCGGCCGACGGGGTGATCACCGGCTGGGGCGACGTCGACGGCCGCCCGACCTGTATCGCCGCCTACGACTTCACGGTGATGGCCGGCTCGATGGGGATGACCGGCGAGCTGAAGGTGACCCGCCTGCGCGAGATGGCGCTCTCCAAGCGGATGCCGTTCGTCTGGCTGCTCGACTCCGCCGGCGCCCGCATCCAGGAGGCGTCCGGCTCGCTGTTCGCCGGCTCCGGCCACCTCTTCCGCGAGGAGGTCGAGATGTCGGGCGTGATCCCGATGGTCGCGGCGATGATGGGCCCCTGCGCGGCGGGCACCGCGTACATCCCGGCTCTCTCGGACTTCGTGCCGATGGTCTCCGGCCAGGGAGCGATGGCGCTCGCCGGGCCGCACCTGACCAAGGCGGTCACCGGCGAGGACATCTCGATGGAGGAGCTGGGCGGTGCCAAGGTCCACTGCCGCAAGTCGGGGGTGGGGGACCTGGAAGTCAAGGACGACCCCGAGTGCATCGACTCGATCAAGCGCTACCTCTCCCACTTCCCCTCCTACTGCGAGGAGCAGCCGCCGATCGCCGCCGGCGAGGACCCGGTGGAGCGCGCCTCGGAGAAGCTGCTGGAAATCGTCCCCGAGTCGCCGCGCACGCCGTACGACATGTACGAGGTGATCGCCGAGATCGTCGACGACGGCGAGTGGTTCGACATCAAGCCGAAGTTCGCCAAGAACGTGATCACCTGCCTGGCTCGCTTCGGCGGCCGCCCGGCGGGGATCGTCGCCAACCAGCCGAAGCAGCTGGCCGGCACGCTGGACAACGACTCAGCCGACAAGGCGGCGCGCTTCATCAACCTCTGTGACGCCTTCAACATCCCGCTCGTCTTCCTCCAGGACGTGCCCGGCTTCATGGTCGGCTCCAAGGTCGAGCAGGCCGGGATCATCCGCCACGGGGCGAAGATGCTCTATGCGGTAAGCCGCGCCACGGTGCCGAAGGTGACGGTGATTGTCCGCAAGGCCTACGGCGCCGGCTACTACGTGATGTGCGGCAAGGCTTACGAGCCGGACCTGATCGTCGCCTGGCCCGGCGCCGAGATCTCGGTGATGGGCGCCGAGGGCGCGGTCAACATCATCGGCCGCTCGGCGATCGAGGCCTCCGAGGACCCCGACGCGACGCGCGAGGCGATGCTGAACGCCGTGCGCGAGCAGATCGACCCCTACATCGCGGCGGGCAACGCTTTGATCGACGACATCATTGACCCGCGCGAGACGCGCAAGACGATCGCCGACGCGTTGCGGATGGCGAAGGACAAGCACGTGGAGAAGCCCTTCAAGAGACATGGAGTCATGCCCGTATGAGCTCCTTCGATGACCCGGTTGTCATCAGTTGCTCGATCAGCGGGGTGATCGCCAACCGCGACCAGTGCCCGGCGATCCCGTATACGCCGGAGGAGTATGCGGCGGAGGCGCGGCGGGCGGTGGACGAGGGCGCCAGCCAGATCCATATCCATGCGCGGAAGCCGGACGGGACGCCGTCGTTTGAGGTGGAGGACTTCAAGGCGATCACCGAGGCGATCCTGGCCGAGGTCGGCGACGTGATCGTCAACTACTCGACCGGGGCGATCGGAATCCCGATCTCGAAGCGGATCGAGTACCTGCGCGAGATGCGCCCCGACGTCGCGGCGCTCAACATGAGCTCGATGAACTACGCCAAGTACTCGAAGCGCCGCAAGGACTTCGTCTTCAAGGCGGTGTTCGAGAACAGCTTCGACACGATCATCGAGTTCCTCACCGCGATGCGTGACCTGGGGATCAAGCCCGAGCACGAGTGCTTCGACGCCGGCCACGTCGCCAACCTCGACCCGCTGGTCGACATGGGCCTGCTGGAGCCGCCGCTGCAGATCTCGCTGGTGATGGGGGTGAACGGCGGCATCCGGCCGACGCCCCGCAACGTCGGCCTGATGTCCGATCAGGTCCCCGGCGGGCCGGAAGGCGAGAATCAGTGGCAGGTGATCGGCATCTCGCGCGACCAGTGGAAGCTGCTGGGCGCCTCGCTGGTGCTGGGCGGCAACGTCCGCGCCGGGCTGGAGGACAACCTCTACCTGCCGGACGGGGAGATGGCGAGCTCGAACGGAGACCTGATCGCCAAGGCCAGGCAGATGGCCGAGGACGTTGGCCGCCGTGCCGCCACCGTCGCCGAGGCCCGCGAGCTGCTGGGAATACCCGCTCGTGCCGATGAGCGAGCTTCCGCTTAGCGACGTCAAGGTCCTCGACCTCACCCGCCTGCTGCCGGGCGGCTTCTGCTCGCTGCTGCTCGCCGACCTCGGCGCCGAGGTGCTCAAGGTCGAGGACACCGGGATGGGCGATTACGTCCGCTGGGCGCCGCCCTACTACGGCGGCGAGGAGGCGCAGGAGCTGGGTACCCGCTCCGCCCTCTACCTCTCGCTGAACCGCGGCAAGCGCTCGATCCGCCTCGATCTCAAGCAGGAGGCCGGCCGCGAGGCGCTGTTGCGGCTGGTCAAGCGCCACGACGTCGTCCTCGACGGCTTCCGCCCCGGTGTCCTCAACCGGCTCGGGGTCGGCTACGAGCGGATGCGGGAGGCCAACCCCGGCGTCGTCTTCTGCGCGATCACCGGCTACGGCCAGGACGGCCCCTACGCGCAGCGCGCCGGGCACGACATGAACTACCTCGGCCTGGTCGGCCTGCTGGGCCTGACCGGGGAGAAGGACGGCCCACCGGTGCAGGCGGGCGGGCAGATCGCCGACATCGGCGGCGGCGCGCTGATCGCCGCCTTCGGCGTGATGGCCGCCCTGCACGAGCGGCGTCGCTCCGGTGAGGGGCAGATGGTCGACGTCTCGATGGCCGACGGCGCCCTCTCCTGGCTGGCGATGGTCGCCGGCCGCTGGTTCTGCGACGGCGAGGTGCCGCGCCGCGGCGAGCAGCAGCTGGCCGGCGGGCTGCTCTGCTACCTGCCCTACGAGGCTGCCGACGGCTGGGTCACCTGCGGGGCGCTGGAGCCGAAGTTCTGGGCCGCCTTCTGCAGCGGCGTCGAGCGCCCCGACCTGATCGAGAAGCAGTTCGAGGCGCCGGGCGGCGACGCTTGGCAAGAGGTCGCCGAGGTCTTCCGCTCCCGCACCCGCGAGGAGTGGCGGGCCTTCAACGACGAGCACGACTGCTGCATCGAGCCGGTCCTCGACCTCGACGAGGCGCTCGACTCGGAGCTGGTCCGCGCCCGCCGCATGGTCACCGAGGTCGAGCAGCCGCAGCTGGGCACGGTGCGCCAGCTCGGCAACCCGGTGCGGATGAGCCGCACCCCGGCCGATCCCACCCGCCCGGCGCCCGCCTTCGGCGAGCACACCGACGAGGTGCTGCGCGAGGCCGGCTACAGCGAGAAGGAGACAGCGGCGATGAAGGAATCGGGCGCGGCGGCGGGCCCCTCCGCCGACTCGGCGGGGACGTTCCGCGCATGACCGTCGAGACCGAGAATCTGCTGCGCATGGGGGAGCTGGCCGACGCGTCCGGCGTGCCGGCGGCGACGATCAAGCACTACCTGCGCGAGGGGTTGCTGCCCGAGCCGGTTCGCACCAGCCGCAACATGGCCTACTACTCGCCCGAGTTCGTCGAGCGGATCAAGCTGATCAAGCGGCTCCAGGAGGAGCGCTTCCTGCCGCTGAGGGCGATCCGCGAGCTGCTTGAGGATGACCCGGAGCGAGCCGAGGTTCTGGTCGAGCTGGAGGACCGCATCCTGGAGCGGGCGCTGGCCGGCGAGCGGTCGCGGATAAGCGCCGCCGAGGTGCGCGACGCCTACGGCGTGCCGAAGGAGGTGCTCGACCGCCTCGCGGAGCTGGAGATCCTCAGCCCCAACAGCCGCGGCTACTCGCCCTCCGACGTGAAGATCATCGAGGCGATCAGCCGCTTTCGGGCCGGCGGCTACGACGAGGAGATCGGCTTCACGGTCTACGACACGCTGCGCTACAAGAGCGCCTTGGAGGCGCTGGTCCGCCAGGAGGTCGACGTGGTGATGAGCCGCCTCGCCGGCGAGGTGTCGCCGGAGCGAGTGGTCGAGATGCTCGAAGCGGGCGCGCAGCCGCTGCAGGACCTGATCGCCGCCCTGCACACCAAGCTGCTGGTCGCCGAGCTGGAGCGCCACCGGGCGGGACGGCGCGGATGAGACTCCTATACTGGCTTCCCGATTGACTGGTCAGTCAATCGCACGAAGGTGGAGGCGTTTTGCGAGTAGCCGCGGTACAGCTCAACTCGACCGGCGACAAGGCGAGGAACCTCGAGGTCGCCGAACGGCTGGTGCGCGCCGCCGCCGATGACGGGGGGGAGCTGGTCGCGCTGCCGGAGAAGTGGAGCCTGCTCGCCGCCGGCGAGGAGCTGCTGGCCGGCGCCGAGCCGCTTGACGGGCCGACGCTGGCCGCCGCCCGCGGCTGGGCCCGCGAGCTGGGCGTCCACCTTCTCGCCGGCAGCATCCCTGAGCAGGGAGACGGAGAGAAGGCCTTCAACACCTCGGTCCTGGTCGACCCCGGCGGCGAGGACGTCGCCGTCTACCGCAAGATCCACATGTTCGACGTCGAGGTCGGCGGCGTCTCCTATCGCGAGTCCGACAACGAGGAAGCCGGGGACGAGATCGTCGTCGCGCCGCTGGAAGGGCTGAGCCTGGGAATGAGCGTCTGCTACGACCTGCGCTTCCCGGAGCTGTACCGGGTCCTCGCCGTGCGCGGCGCCCGGCTGATCGCCGTTCCCTCCGCCTTCACCATGGCCACCGGCCGCGACCACTGGGAGCCTTTGCTGCGGGCGCGGGCGATCGAGAACCAGGCCTTCGTCCTCGCGCCGAACCAGTTCGGCGAAGCGCCGCCGAAGTTCAGCTCCTACGGGCGCTCGATGATCGTCGACCCCTGGGGCGTGCCGCTTGCGGTCGCACCCGACGGCGAGGGGTTCGTCGCCGCCGACCTCGACCTGGCGGCGCAGGAGCGCACCCGGGAGAAGCTGCCCTCGCTCGCCAACCGCCGACCGGAGGCCTATTCGTGGCCCCAGCTCCAGATGGCGGGCGCCTGATGGCCAAGGCGCCGCCGGCGGACAAGCGCCGTCAGATCCTCGACGCGGCGATCCGCGTCTTCGCCCGGCAGGGCTTCCACGCGACCCGCGTCTCCGACATCGCCGACGAGGCGGGGGTGGCCTACGGGCTCGTCTACCACTACTTCAAGTCCAAGGACGAGGTGCTGAACGAGCTGTTCAGCGAGCGCTGGTCGCTGTTGCTGGCGGCGATAGAGGAGACCGGCCGCAACGGCGCCGACCCGCGTGCCCAGCTGGAAGCGGTCGCCGCCTTCATCGTCGACTCCTACCGCCACGACCCGGAGCTGATGAAGGTGATCATCGTCGAGGTGACGCGTGCCGCCAACTCGTTCGGCCGCACCCACCTGCCGGAGATTCGCAAGGCGTACGAGTCGATCGCAGAGATCTTCGCCTCCGGGCAGCGCTCCGGCGCCTTCCGCGACGACGTCGATCCGGCCTTTGCCTCGATGTCCTTCTACGGGGCGATCGAGCAGCTCCTCTCCGGCTGGATCTTCGAGCTGATGCCGGCATCCGACGTCGAGTTCGACCGCGCCAAGGAACTTGTCGTGACGACGATCTGCGACGGCCTCGAGCCGCGATAGGTAAGGTCGGGAGCGTGGACAACGAAATCGTCAGACGACTGACTTGGAGCGGGCTGCTGACCGCGATCAGCGCGCTCGCCAGCCTCGCGGCCACACGGATCGCCGCCGTGATCTGGCGCCGCGTCTTCAACGAGGAACCGCCGGAGTAGCCCGTGCCCGACCAGAGCACAGGTCCCCAGGCTCCTCCGGAGGCGCCGCGCCCCGACTCCGAGAAGCCGGTCGGCGAGCTGGTCTTCGACGTCTCCGAGAGGGCCTCGGGGCTGATCCGCGACGAGATCGAGCTGGCCAAGGCGGAGGTGCGCGAGAAGGCCTCGCAGCTGATCCGCGGCTCGGTGGTCGGCATCGTCGCCGGCGTCTTCGCCTTCCTCGCGCTGATTCTGGTCATGCACGGAGTCGCCTGGCTGCTCACCGACCTCTTCTTCGGCGACGACGTCTGGGCCGGCTACCTGGTCGAGGCGGGGATCTTCCTCCTCCTCGGCGCGCTCGCGGCGCTGTTCGCGTACCGCTCGCTGCGGGCCGGCGCGCCGCCCGTGCCGGAGCAGGCGATCGAGGAAGCGAAGCGGACCCGCGAGATGCTGGAAGGAGGCTCCGGTGGGACAGCCTGAGCCGCTGCGGGCGCCGGCGCCGAGGCCGGAGCGCTCGGCGGAGCAGATCCGCCGCGACATCGAGGCCCAGCGCCGCGACCTCGGCCGCTCGGTCGAGGCTCTGCGCGGCCGTGTCGTCGAGCTGACCGACTGGCGCCGCCAGGTGCGCGAGCACAAACGCGAACTAATTGCATGCGCAGCGGTTACCGGTTTTGTAGTTGGTGGGATTCTCGCTCTTCGCCGTCGGGGCTAAAGCCCCAGCACCTCCCTGCTCACACTGCCGACCCCGAGCATTCCAGGGCCCGAATGCGCGCCCAGGACGGGGCCGACCTCGGAGACGAAGGCGGGCTCACAGCCGAAGATCTCACGGCATTCTGTGGCCAGGGTCGCGGCGGCCTCGGGGTCCTGGATGTGCTGTACGACCCAGCCGTCGAGGCCGGACGCATGCCGCTGGCGGGCGTAGTCGCGCAGCCGCTCCAGTGCCCTGGCGCGGGTGCGCACTCTCTCCACCGGCGTGATCTCCTCTTCCAGGGTGAGGATCGGCTTGATCTTCAGGGCGGAGCCGATCCAGGCGGCCGCGCCGCCGATCCGTCCGCCGCGTCGCAGGTACTCGAGCGTGTCGACGGCGAACCACATCTTCAGCTCCTCGCGCGCTCGCTGCGCCCGGGCGAGGACGGCGTCGCCGTCCTCGCCCGCCGCCGCGGCTCTGGCTGCGGCGAGCAGGCAGAGGCCCATGCCGCCGGCTGCGGACCGGGAGTCGAAGACGTGGATGCGCTCACCGCCCTTTCCCCCCTCGATCAGCCGCTCGCGGGCCTGTTCCGCGGCTTCGCAGGTCCCGGAGATCTTCGTCGAGAGGTGGACCGAGACGATATCCCGCCCGGCCGCGAGCAGCGGCTCGTAGGTGGCGGTGAAGTCACCGACCGAGGGCTGCGACGTCGTCGCCCCGTCCTCGGAGGCTCGCAGGCAGTCGAAGAACGCACCGTAGTCGTCTATCTCCGTCTCGCGAACCTGTTGGTCGCCGATCGACACGTAGAGGCTGACGAGCTTCACGCCGAGTTCGGCGGTCAGCTCGGTCGGCAGGTAGCCGGTCGTGTCGCCGACGACGGCGGTAGGGGCGGAGTCGCTCACCCCGACCGAGTTAGGCGGTTGCCGCAGCGTCTTCCTTTACCTGGAAGGAGGAGCCGCAACCGCAGGCCGCGACGACGTTGGGGTTGTTCACTTGGAACCCCGCTCCCTGGAGGCCGTCGACGTAGTCGACCTCAGAGCCGAAGACGAACTGCATGCTGACCTTGTCGACGACGACCGATACCCCACGCTCTTCGAAGATGTGGTCGTCGTCCTTGACGCGGTCGAAGGCGAGCGCGTACTGGAAGCCGGAGCAGCCGCCGCCGCGAACCGCGACGCGCAGCGCCTGATCCTGCTCGCCGCCCTCGCCGAGCAGCTCGCCGATCTTGGCGGCGGCTTCGTCGGTCAGGGTGATCGCTGCTGTGGTCGTATCGCTCATCGCCACGAATTGTAGACGCCGGGGCGGTTTGCCCTATTCGATCTGGAGTGGCGGCGACTGGCCCTGTCCGTTCACCGAGGGCGCGGGGAGTTCGACGTCTGACGGCTGCTCGACGCCGAGCGCCTCGGCCAGCTCGCCGGACTCGAGCATCTCCTCGACGATGTCGGCGCCGCCCAGCAGCTCTCCGTTGACGTAGAGCTGCGGGAAGGTCTCCCAGTCGGAGATCTCGCCGGTCACCTCGCGCAGCGGTTGCAGCGCGGGGAGGACGTCGATCGCGCCGTACTCGACCCCGACTGCGTCGAGTGCCTGCACGACCCGCATCGAGAAGCCGCAGCGCGGCTGATCCGGCGTGCCCTTCATGAGCAGCAGCACCGGGTTCTCGGCGATCAGTTCCTGGACCTTGGTCTTCAGCTCTTGGTCGGCCATGCCCACAGGGTAGCTATCCCACCACGCTCGTTTTCACGGAGAGGGCGTGGATCGTGCCGTCGTCGAAGCGCTCCTTCACGGTCGCCTTCACGAGCCGGTGCTGGTCGAGGCGGGAGAGGCCCTCGAACTGGGGCGCCGCGACCGTCGCCCGCAGGTGGTCGCCGGTTCCGGTCTCGTCGACCACCTCGACCTCGGCGCCGGGCAGCGCCGCGCGGATCATCTCCTCGAGCTCCGCCAGGTCGGCGGCCATGCTCAACCGACCTTTTCGCCGAGCGCGTCGAGCATCTCCTCGACGCGGACGAACTTGACCCGCGGGCGGCCGTGAGGCTCTCCGCGGCCGACCTCCGCCTGATCGATCGCCTGCCAGTCCTCGAAGCTGACGAAGCGAATGTCCCGCTCGGCAAGCAGCTCCTCGACCGCGGCGGGGTCGGGGTTGTCGGGGTCGAGCAGCGTGCCCTCCTCGACGTCGGCGAGCAGGTGGCGGATCGTCTCCAGCGCGTCCTTCTTGTTGGTGCCGATCACGCCGGAGGGGCCACGCTTGATCCAGCCCGCCGCGTAGTGGCCGACCTTGGGCCCCGAGTCGTGCGAGTCGAGCACCCGGCCGCCCTCGTTGAGGATCAGGCCGCGCTCGTCGTCGAAGGGGACGCCCTCGATCGGCACGCCCGTGTAGCCGACCGAGCGCAGGACCAGGCCGCAGTCCAGCTCCTCGCGCTCACCGGTGTCGCGGGCGCGCAGCCTGCCGTCCTCCTCGACCAGCTCGTTGCGGCCGACGACCACCTTCTCCACCTTGCCGTCGCCGAGGATCTCGACCGGAGAGGCGAGGAAGCGCAGGACGATCCGCCTGCGCTTGCCGGCCGGCTCGCGAGAGGCGAACTCGGTCACCGTCTCGACGTTTACCCGCGAGGTCTTGTCCGCCTCGTCGGACTCGATGTAGGCGCGGCTGGCGGGGTCCAGCTCGACCTCGGCGGGGTCGACGATCACGTCGGCGTCCGCCATCTCGCCCAGCTCCTTGATCTCGGGGTTGGTGAACGCCGCCTGTGCGGGCCCGCGGCGCCCGAGGACGACGATCTCGCGTATCTCGCCGGCGTCGAGCGCCTCGATCGCGTGGTCGGCCGTGTCGGTCCGGCGCAGCTCCTCACCGGTCAGCGCCAGCATCCGCGCGACGTCCATCGCGACGTTGCCGTTGCCGATCACCACCGCCCGCTCGCAGGAGAGGTCGAACTCCTCTGCGCAGTAGTCGGGGTGGGCGTTGTACCAGCCGACGAAGGCGGTGGCGGCGTGGCTGCCGGGCTTCTCCTCGCCCGGAATGCCGAGGCGCCGGTCGGTCTCGCAGCCGACCGTGTAGACGATCGCGTGGTAGAGCCGCTCCAGGTCGTCGACCTCGAGGTCGTGGCCGACCTTGACGTTGCCGAAGAAGCGGAAGCCCTCGCGCGCCGCGGTCTTCTCGTAGACGCGGATAACCGACTTGATCTTCGGGTGGTCGGGGGCGACGCCGCCGCGGACGAGGCCGAACGGGGTGGGCAGCCGGTCGAAGAGGTCTACCTGGACATGGGTCCCCTCGTCCTTGAGGATGTGCTCGGCGGCGTAGAAGCCGGACGGGCCGGCGCCGACGATCGCGACGCGGAGGGGGTTCTCTGGGGTTCCGATCTTGGCCATGGGGGTGCTTACTGTCCACTGAGCGCTGGACAGCGGACGCGGAAGGATAGGGAAAGCGGGCCGGGGGCTCAGCTCGGGACGGCCGTGGCCGCGGCGACGTGCGCGGTCCCATCGAGGGCGTCGAGCGCCTTGCGGACCGACATCGCCACGCAGGTGAAGATCGGCGTCTCGCGCTCGGTGTAGGCGCTCGACTCGGTCGGGCGAAGTTCCTGCACCAAGTCGAGGAACTCGCCGGGATCGTCGCCCTCGAAGGCGACCACGAACTCCTGGTCGTCGAGGCCGAAGGAGTAGGAGGTGTTGATCGAGATCTCGGGGTGGCGACGGCCGACCTCGATGTGGCTGCGCATGATCCGCCGCCGCTCCTCGTCGGGCAGCCCGTACCACTCGCGCTTCTTGACCATCGGGTAGAGGAACAGGTACTTGCGCTCCGAGACGCAGATCTGCGGGCGCGCCTCCTCCTCGGAGTAGGGCGAGCGCTTCGTCATCGAGAGGAAGGAGTGGGGCGTGTCGCACCATTTCGCCAGCCCGCTCTGGCCGAGCACGACGTGGAAGGTGTGCAGGTCCTCCAGGTTGGGGCTCTGGCTGAGCAGGACCAGGTCGACGTCGCCGCGGGTGCCTATGGTTGAGTAGGCGCGCAGCGAGCGGTCGGTGGCGAAGTCCTCGCAGGCGGCCAGGAACTCGCGCTTGTCGGCGGCACGCTGCTCGGCGTCGAGGCGGCGCCAGGCGGGATCGACCTTGAGAAACGTGAACTTGGCGAAAGTGCGGTCGGCCACGGGGGCCAAGATATCGCTCGCCGCGCCGGCGGCGGTGCTGCTGGCGCTCTTCCTCGGTGGCTGCGGCTTCGAGGGGGACCCGGCCTCGGTTCTCGCCTCCTCTCCCGACCGGCTCGACGAGATCACCGCCCGCCGTGGGCCGGTGATCGGGGTCAGCCTGTTGATCTGGCTGGTCGAGCTGGCCCTGGTGTTCCTGTTCGGTCGCGCCCGGCTCGTGCGTCCCGCCACGCAGCTTTTCACGCTTTCGGTCGTCTACCTGCCGCTCGCGCTGCTCGTCGGCGCTGCGCTGGAGCCGAGCGTCGGCGTCGAGCGGCTGCTCGTCGTGCTCGGCTGCCCGGCCCTGGCGCTGCTCACCCTGGCGGGCTTCGGCGGCTACCGGGCGCTCGCCTTCGCCTGCGCCGCCACGGTGCTCGCCTACTCGGTCGACGTGATCGCCGGCTCGCCCCTGACACAGCTCTCGCTGATCGGGCCCAACCCGGCCGGCGGTCACCGCTTCTACGGGATCGGCAACGAGCTGGAGGCGGTGCTGGTGCCGCTGGTGCTGGTCGGCACCGGCGCCGCGCTCGCGGGCTTCGCGCCGCGGCTCGATCGCCGCCGGGCCGCCGCCGCGGTCCTGTTCGTCGCGGCGGCGTTCTCGTTCGTCTTCGCCTACGGCCGCTTCGGGGCGGACGTCGGCGCGGCGATCGTGCTGCCGCTTGGCGCCTGCGTCGCCGCGGCCCTGCTGATCGGTCGTCCGCGCCTGGCGCTGCTCGCCCTTCTGGTTCCGCTGCCGGCCCTGGCCCTGCTCGCCGCCGCCGACCTGATCGGCGGCTCCGACGCCCACCTGACCCGCACCGTCCTGCAGGCGGAGAGTGGCGGCGACGTCGCCGCAGTGCTCGGCCGCCGCCTGCGCGAAGCGGGGGAGAGCTTCGGCCGATCCATCGTCCTGGCCGGCTTGCCGCTCGTGCTGGCGGGTGCGCTTCTCGCCTGGGCGCGCCGCAGACGACTGCAGGCCTGGCTCGTGGAGGTGCCGGCTGTCGCCGCCGGCCTCGCCGGCGCCTCCGCCGCGACGGTCGTCGGCACGGTCGCCAACGACTCCGGCGGCCTGATCCTGGTCATCGGCTCGGCCTGCCTCGCCGCCTTCACCGCTTTCGCCTGGGCTGAGACGAATGATTCCAATTCCCGCACCCACGGATGACGCGCCTGGCACGGCGTCGGATCGGCACCCGCGGTCCTCGCGCGTAGCGCCGCTACGCGCCGCGGCCGCGTGCACCGCCCGACTTGGCCAGCCACGCCCCCGCGGGCACGTCAATTGGGAATCAGTCGTCTGTCTGAGACGCCGAGCCCGCGCGGCGACGGCATCCGCCGCTACCCTTAGCGGCTCCGTGCGGATCGCCCTCGTCTCGCCATACTCCTGGACCTACCAGGGCGGCGTAAACCGGCACGTGGAGGCGCTTGCCGAGGAGTTCCTCGGCCGCGGCCATCACGTGCGGGTGCTCGCCCCCTTTGACCCGCCTGACCGGCTCAGCAAGGCGCTTCACCGCGGTCCGGCCGAGGTCCGCGAGGCGCCCGACTACCTGGTCGAGGTCGGCCGCTCGGTCGGGTTCGGGGCGAACGGCGCCGTCTCCAACCTCTCCGCCTTTCCCGAGGGCGTCACCGCGACGCGCCGCGAGCTGCGCGACGGCCGCTACGACGTGGTCCACATACACGAGCCGATCGCGCCTTTGGTCGGCTGGGACGCCGCGCTGAGCTCGCCGGCTCCGGCGGTCGGGACCTTCCACGCCTACTCGACCAAGGCCCTGCCCAACCACGTCGCAAGCCTGCTCGGCGCGCGACGCGTCTTCAACCGCCTCTCGGCGCGGATCGCGGTCTCCGAGGCGGCCGCCTGGACCGGCCGCCGCTGGTTCGGCGGCCGTTACGAGATCGTCCCCAACGGCGTCGACCTGAACGCCGCGCCCGGCGGGCCCAAGCCGCCGTCCGACGAGCTGCGGCTGGTCTTCGTCGGCCGCCCGGAGGAGCGCAAGGGCTTGCCGGTCCTGCTCACCGCCTTCAGCGCCCTGGTCGAGCACGTCCCCAGCCGGCTGACGGTGATCGGCGCGGAGCGCGACGACATCGCCCGCTACGCCGTCGATCCGGCGCTGATGGAGCGAATCGATGCTCGCGGCCGCGTTTCCGGAGACGCGCTTTGGCAGGCGCTGCACGACGCGGACGTCCTCTGCGCCCCGTCGCTCTCCGGCGAGAGCTTCGGCATGGTGCTGACCGAGGCCTTCGCCGCCGGCACGCCTGTGATCGCCTCGGCGATCGCCGGATACAGCGACGTCGTCAGCGACGGTGTCGACGGGGTTCTCGTTCCGCCTGCCGACCCGCAGCGCCTCGCCGAGGAGCTGCAGCGCGCCCACCACGAGCCGGAGCGACTGCGCCGGATGGGTCGCGCCGCGCTCAGCAGCGCCGAGCGCTACGCGTGGCCTCGGGTGGCTGACCAGGTGACCCGTGTCTACGAGCGGGCGATCGAGACGCCGCAGCCTGCCGGAGCTGTGGAGAAGGTCGCCCATCGCGCCGGTCTCCTCGCCGCCGACGGCGGCTCTCGCCGCCCGCCGCGCCGGTTGCCCTCGCTCGATCCCGCGCCGGCCGATGGGGGAGGGGCCGGCCGCAGCATGGCCCGCCGCATCGGCCTCGGCGTAGCCGGTGCGCTCGGCATCGGGCTGACCGCGATCGCCGCCAACCGGATCGGCGTCGACAGCGTCGTCGCCAGCATCGTCCGCTCCGACGCGACCTGGGTGCTGATCGCCTGCGGGCTGATGGCGCTCTCGCTGTTCTTCCGTGCCGCGGCCTGGTACTGGATCGCGCGGGCGGCGCTGCCCAACGCGCCGCTGCGCCGCCGAGACGTCACCTCCTCGACGATGATCGGCGTGCTGATGTCGGCGACCCTGCCGGCCCGCCTCGGCGAGCCGGCCCGCGCGATGTCGCTCGCTCGCCGCACGGGCCGCATGCGCGAGGCGTTTCCCGTGCTGCTGGGCACGCTCGTCTCGCAGACGATGCTCAACATCGTCGCCCTGGTCCTGCTCGGCGCGATCATCGTCTCCAGCACCGACCTGTTCCACTCCAGCACGCAGAAGCTCTTCCTGTTCAGCCTCGTGCCGCTCGGGCTGCTGCTGCTCGTGCTGCTCGGCCCGACGCTGATGCGCCGCAACGGCAACGGACGCCTCGCCCGCCTCGGCACGGTGCTGCACGAGGCATTGCTCCAGGTTCGCCGCGGCCTGGTCGTCTTTCGCAACCCGCGCCGCGGCCTGCCCGCGGCCGCGGCTCAGCTGAGCGCCTGGGCGATTCAGGTCGCCGCCTGCTGGGCGCTTTTCGTCGCCCTCGGGTTGGACACCCAGGCGGGGATCGGCGCCGCTGCCGCGGTCCTCTTCGCGGTCAACGTCACCGCCGTCGTGCCCGCCACCCCGTCCAACATCGGCGTCTTTCAGCTCGCCGTGATCAGCGTCCTGCACACCGGCTTCGGCATCGGCACGGCTGACGCGCTCGCCTACGGCGTCATCCTCCAGGCGGTCGAGATCGCCACCGCCGTCACCCTCGGCGTCCCCTCCCTGGTCAAGGAGGGCGTCACCTGGTCCGACCTGCGCATGCAGGCCCTCTCCGCCTCCCCGGTCCAGCTTCAGCCAAGACCTGCCGAGCGAGGCGAGGCCCGCGAGGGCATCCGCGCCTAATCCGGTTCAGGCAGCCTTCTCTCCGCGGGTGGCGCCGGGATCGGATGACCGGACGCCCGATTGCGGAGGCGCGGAAGTGAGCCCGGTGATTCGCTCGCGCCCTTGTCCGTGCGCCGTAGCAACTTGAGGGCGCCGGGCAGGTGACCCCGGCGACAGGACCCGTGGCCTAAACCGTTTCGGCGGCCGCTTCTTCCTCGCCTGGTTCTTCCTCGGGGGGTAGCTCGCCGCCCCGCTCGGTCCCCGCGATCAGCTCGTCCGGCGCCTTTTCCTCGGGGATGAACCCCGACTTCATGCCGAAGTAGACGGCCTGCGGGTGGTGGGCGACTATCGCCACCGTCGATTGCTCGGGCATCACCGCGTAGCCGTCGGAGAGGTACATGCCGATCTCGTCGAGGTCGAGCAGCCGCCAGACCTTCTCGTGCTCGGACTGGTCCGGGCAGGCGGGGTAGCCCCAGGAGTAGCGGCGGCCCTGGTCGGGCTCGATGCCGAGGTCGCGGCGGGCCTCGGCGTGCAGCCATTCGGCCAGGCCCTCGGCCGACTGCACGCCCAGCCCGTGCACGTAGAGTTGCTCGGCGAACTCGCCGTCTGCCTCGAGCTTCGCCATCAGCTCGGTCACCTCGGGCCCGACCGTGACCCCCTGCAGCGCGACCACGTCGCGCTCGCCGGAGTCCAGCGGCCGGTAGAAGTCCGCGAGGCAGATCCGGTCGTGCTTGGGCTGGCGCGGGAAGGTCAGCCGCTCCAGCTCCCGCTCGGGGTTGGAGGGGTCGAAGACCACCAGCTCGTTGCCGTCGGAGTTGCAGGGGAAGTAGCCGAGCCGGGCGCGGGGGTTGAGGTAGTCCTGCTCGGCCCACATCCGCTCCAGCCTGGGCCGGAAGCCCTCCTCCTCGCCGTCGCCCTCGACGATCCGGCGCCACTCCTCGCCCTTCTTGCCGCGGCCGCCCCAGTGCAGCTTGAACAGCACATGGCGGTCCAGGTAGGGGAAGACGTCGTCGAGGTCGATGTCGACCTCGCGCGCCCCCCAGTAGGGCGGCTCGGGCACGGGATTGTCGGTCCGCGCCGCGGAGCGCACGCTCGCGTCGGTAACCGGCGGCGCGTCGTCTTTGACCGCCGGCTTCTCACGCAGCTCCTTCGCCTCGCCTTGGATCCGCTCGACCAGCGACTCGCGCGCCTCGGAGTCGACCAGCGCGTCCATCGTGTCCAGGCCCTGGAAGGCGTCCTTGCAGTAGAAGACGCCGGGCTCGTAGATCTCGTCCGATTCCTTGCCCTTCGGGTAGAGGGTACGGCGGCCGAAGTCGCGGTTGATCGCGGCGCCGCCGATCAGCACCGGGAAGTCGTGGCCGCGCTCGTGCAGCTCCTGCACGCAGATCGGCATCTGCTTGGAGGTGGAGACGAGCAGCGCCGAGAGGCCGATCGCGTCGGCCTCGTTCTCGACCGCGGCGTCGATGATCGTGTCGACCGGGACCTGTTTGCCGAGGTCGACGACCGAGTAGCCGTTGTTGGTGAGGATCGTGTTGACCAGCGACTTGCCGATGTCGTGCACGTCGCCGAACACGGTGGCGATCACCACCTTGCCCTTGCTGTGGCCCTCGATCCGCTCCAGGTAGTTCTCCAGCCGGGCGACGGCGCGCTTCATCACTTCCGCCGACTGCAGCACGAAGGGGAGGATCAGCTCGCCGGCGCCGAACTTGTCGCCGACCTCCTTCATCGCCGGCAGCAGCACCTGGTTCAGGGTCGGCACCGCGCCGATCTTCTCGTTGGAGCGGTCGATCCAGTCTTCGACCCCCTCCTTCTTGCGGCGCAGGATGTGCCAGTGCAGCGCCTCCTCGGGCTCCATGCCCTCGGTCGGGTCGCCGGCCTCCTCCTCGGCCTCCTCGCCCTTCGACTCGAAGTGGGCGATGAAGCGCTCCAGCGCGTCTTCGCTGCGGTTGAAGACCAGCCCGTCGGTGATCTCGCGGTCCTCTTCGGGGATCTCCGCGTAGGGCGTGACGTGGTTCGGGTTGACCATCGCCAGGTCGAGCCCGGCCTCGACGCAGTGGTGCAGGAAGACCGAGTTGAGCGTCGCCCGCGGGCGGGGCGAGACGCCGAAGGAGACGTTGGAGACGCCCAGCGAGGTCTTCACCCCGGGAAGCTCCGCCTTGATCCGGCGGATCCCCTCGATCGTCTCCACCGCCGAGGGCCTCCACTCCTCGTCGCCGGTGGTCAGCGTGAAGGTGAGCGCGTCGAAGATCAGCGCCTCGGGGTCGAGCCCGTGCTCGTCGCAGGCGATCTCCTTGATCCGCTGGGCGATCTCCACCTTGCGGTCCGCCGTCTTCGCCATCCCCTCCTCGTCGATCGTAAGCGCGATCAGCGCCCCACCGTGCGCTCTGGCGATCGGGATCACCCGGTCGGCCTTGTCACGACCCGCTTCGAGGTTGATCGAGTTGACGATCGCCCGGCCGGGGATCTGCTCCAGCGCCGCTTCGATCACCTCGGGCTCGGTCGAGTCGACCTGGATCGGCGCCGGCTGGGTGAGCGAGATCCGCTTCACGACCTCGCGCATCTGCTCGTCCTCGTCCTGGCGCTCGGTCAGCGCCACGCAGACGTCGAGCACGTGGGCGCCGCCGGTCACCTGGTCCTCGGCGACCGTGACCAGGCTGTCGTAGTCATCGGCGAGCAGCAGCTCCTTGGCGCGGCGCGAGCCCTGCGAGTTGACCCGCTCGCCGACCAGCGTCGGGCGTGGCTCCTGTACCAGGGGGGTGGAGGTCATCATCGAGGAGATCTCGATCGGGCCGGGGGAGGGGCGCTCGCCGGGCTCGCGCCCCTCGACCCGCTCGCGGATCGCGCGGATGTGGTCGGGCGTCGTGCCGCAGCAGCCGCCGACGATGCCGACCCCGTAGCGCTCGACGAACTCGCCCAGGGTCGCGGCAAGCGGCTCGGGCTCCTCGGGAAAGATCGTCTCGCCGTCGGGTCCCTGCAGCGGCAGGCCGGCGTTGGGGATGCAGTGGACCGGCAGCGGGCAGCTCTCGCCCAGGAAGCGGATAGCGTCGCGCATGTCCTCCGGGCCGGTTGAGCAGTTCAGCCCGATCACCTGCACGCCGAGCGCGGTCAGCGTGGTCAGCACCGACTGGACGTCGGTGCCGAGCAGCATCTTGCCGCCCTGCGGCAGCAGCGAGACGCTGCACTGGATCGGCAGCTCGCGGCCCGTCTCCGCGAAGGCCTCGCGGGCGCCGAGCACGGACGCCTTCACCTCGAGGATGTCCTGCGCGGTCTCGATCATGATCAGGTCGGCGCCGCCCTCGACCAGGCCCTTGGCCTGCTCGGCAAAGACCTCGACCAGGCGCCGGAAGGAGATGTTCCCGAGGGTCGGGTCGTCGGATGCGGGCAGGTAGCCGGTCGGACCGATCGAGCCGGCGACGAAGCGCTGCTCGCCGACCGCCTTGCGGGCGATCTCGGCCGCCTTGCGGTTGATCTCCGGCGTGTGCTCGCCGAGCCCCCACTCGTCGAGCTTCAGGCGGCTGGCCTGGAAGGTGTCGGTCTCGACCACCTCGGCGCCCGCCTCGACCATCGAGGAGTGGACGCCCTCGATCACGTCCGGGCGGTGCAGGATCAGCGCCTCGTGGCACTTGCCCTCCAGCCCGCCGTAGTCCTCGGAGCTGAGGTCGAACTGCTCCAGCGTCGCGCCCATGCCGCCGTCGAAGACGACGACGCGCTCGCGCGTCGCGGCTAGATAGTCACGTTCTGGCATATGTAAAGCGTGTCACCTCCATGGATCAGGCGAGACTAACGAGTATCGTTTCGAGCATCGGCACCCGCCCCGATCTGCCACCCGGCCCCCCATACCCGACCCTGATCCAGGGAATCGGCACCTGGACGCGGCCGCTGGCCTTCATGGAGCACTGCCGGAGGCGCTACGGCAAGCGGTACACGATCCGCTTCCCCAGGTCTCCGCGCTTCGTGATGCTCTCCGACCCCGACGAGGTGAAGCAGGTCTTCACCGCGCCGCCCGACGTGCTGCATCCGGGGGAGGGGGCGCGGGTGCTGGAGCCGATCGTCGGCGCCAACTCGGTGATCCTGCTCGACGGCGACGCCCACATGCGCCAGCGCAAGCTGATGCTTCCCGCCTTCCACGGCGAGAAGATGGAGGCGCTGGAGGGGCTGATGGCGGAGGTCGCCGAGCGCGAGGTGGCAAGCTGGCCGCTCGGCGAGCCGCTCGAGCTGCAGGAGCGCTTCCAGGGGCTGACGCTGGAGATCATCCTGCGGGCCGTTTTCGGGCTCGACCCCGGCCCGCGGCTCGACGCGCTGCGCGAACGGCTCTCGGAGATGCTGCGCTTCGGCGACCGGCCGATCAGCCTCGTGCCGATCGACCCCGACGGCATCCCGGCCAAGCTGCTCTCGCGGACCCCTGCCTTCGCCCGCTTCCTGGCGCTTCAGGAGCAGGCCGACGCGCTGATCTTCGAGCTGATCGAGGAGCGGCGTGGGCCAGGTGAGGAGCGCGACGACGTGCTGGCCATGCTGCTCGCCGCGCGTCATGAGGACGGCTCGCCGATGACCGACCAGGAGCTTCGCGACGAGCTGATGACCCTGCTCGTCGCCGGCCACGAGACGACCGCGTCCTCGCTGTCCTGGGGGTTCGAGCAGCTCACCCGGCTGCCCGAGGCCGGCGGCAGCCTGGTCGAGGAGATCGACTCCGGGGAGGGCGACGCCTACCTGACCGCGACGATCCAGGAGACGCTGCGTCGCCGCCCGGTGCTGCCGAATGCCGCGCCGCGGCTGGTCAAGCAGCCGATCGAGGTCGGCGGCTGGGAGTACCCGCCGGGCGTCTGCCTGGTCCCGGCCACCTACCTGATTCACCACGACCCCGAGAGCTACGAGGATCCCTACGCCTTCCGCCCGGAGCGCTTCCTCGACGAGCCGCCCGGCACCTACACCTGGACCCCGTTCGGCGGCGGCCGCCGCCGCTGCCTGGGGGCGAGCTTCGCGATGACGGAGATGAAGATCGTGCTGCGCGCCGTGCTCGGCGCCTGCGAGGTGGAGCCCGCGGAGGCGTCCCCGGAGCCGGCCATCCGCCGGGCGATCACCGTCCGCCCGGCTCGCGGCTCGCGCGTCATCGTCCGGCAGCGCGACAGAGCTCCGGCGCCGGTCGCCGCCTGACGGCGTCGCTCAGGAGCGGCCGAGCCGGCGGCGCCAGTCGCGGGCGTTGAAGGCACGCGCGATGCGGTTGATCAGCCGGCGGCGGCGCTTGGTGTAGGGGTACCAGGCGGGCTCGCGCTTGCCGCCGAAGCGGGTGATCACCAGCGACTCCGAGCGGCAGTACTTCTTGATCCCCGGCTCGCCGTGTCGAAAGCCGATCCCGGACTCCTTCCAACCGCCCATCGGCACGTCGGAGGCGAGATAGTTGACCAGCACGTCGTTGACGTTGACTGCGCCGCACTCGACCCGGCGGGCGACTCCCTCAGCCCGCTCGCGCTCGCCGAACACCGAGCCGGAGAGCCCGTAGCGGGTGTCGTTGGCGAGCCGCAGGGCCTCTTCGGCGTCGCGCACCTTCATCACTCCGACGACCGGCCCGAAGGTCTCGTCGCGCATTACCTTCATCGAGTGGTCGACGTCGACCAGCACGGTCGGCTCGAAGTAGTCGCCGGGGCCCGCGAGGCGCTTGCCCCCCGTCAGTGCCCGCGCTCCGTTCGCGATCGCGTCGTTGACGTGATCCTCGACGATGCCGATCTGGTTGGGGGAGGTCATCGCCCCGACGTCGGAGCCGAAGCGCCGCCCGTCGGCGCCCTGCTTCAGCCCGCCCATCTCCTTCGTCAGCTTGGCGACGAACTCGTCGTAGACCGGCTCCTCGACGTAGATCCGCTCCACCGAGATGCAGATCTGCCCCGAGTTCATCGTCCCGCCCCAGGTGGCCGCGTTGGCCGCCCGGTCGACGTCGGCGTCGGAGAGCACGATCATCGGGTCCTTTCCGCCCAGCTCGAGGCTGACCGGGGTCAGCGTCTCCGCGGCTCTCGCCATCACCTTGCGGCCGGTTCGGTCGGACCCGGTGAACTGGACGAAGTCGGCTTCGTCGACCAGGGCGCCGCCGGTCTCGCCCGTGCCCTGCACGCAGTCGAGCACGTCGGGGCCGCCGATCTCGCCCTTCCAGGCCTCGATCACCTCGATCAAACCGAGCGGAGTGAACTCGGAGGGCTTGATCACGACGGCGGCTCCCGCCTGCAGAGCCGGGATCGCGTCCCCGAGGGCGAGGATCAGCGGGAAGTTCCAGGGGCTGATGATTCCGACCACGGGGTAGGGCCGGTACTGGACCCGCAGCTTCTTCGAGGCGAGCAGCGGCGAGTGCGGGCGGATCTTTTCCTCGGCGATGAAGCGGGCCGCGTTGGCGCCGTAGAAGTTGATCAGGTCGGCGAGGTAGACCGGCTCCCCGGAGGCGTCGGCCCGCACCTTGCCGCTCTCCGCCTGCATCGTGTCCGCGACGCGCTCGGAGTTGTCGAGCAGCCAGTCGCGCAGCCTGCCGAGCCACTCGTAGCGCCCCTCGATCCCGACCGCCTCCCAGGCCGGCTGGGCGGCGCGCACGCGGGCGACGGTGTCGGCGACGCTCTGCGGCGAGTCGACCGGGACAGAGGCGATCGCCTCTCCGGTCGCCGGGTTGTGGACCTCGAAGCTCTCCGCCGTTGCGATGTTCATCGCGGCACGAGACGATATACCGGTCCGTCCAGCGAGGCGACGTAGACGCGATCCAGCTGGTCCTCGCCGAAGGAGGAGGGCGTGCTGACGCTGAGGCCGAGCTTGCGGTCGCCGCGTGCCCGGCGCAGGGTCGGCGCGAAGCTGCGCAGCTCCCCCTCGCAGAGGTCGGCGTACAGGTAGCGGCGGTAGAGGGAGCGCAGGCGGCGGTCGCCGACGACGTAGCCGCCGATGATCGAGCAGCTGCCGCCACGGCCCAGCGGATAGGCGAAGATCGGCTTGGTCGTGCCGCCGGGGTCCGGGGTGCCGCCGTTCACCCCCCGGTAGCGGCTGAACCCCTCGAAGGCGTCCCAGCCGAAGTTGGCGCCGCGCGCCGCGCGCAGCGTCTCGTAGTTGACCTCCTCGAAGCGGTCCTGGCCGACGTCGGCGATCACTATCCGCGGCCGCTTCGCGGTCACGGTGTCGAAGGAGAAGCGGAACGGGTTGCGCAGCCCGTAGCTGAAGATCTCCGGTTGCCCGCGCCGGCCGACGAACGGGTTGCCGCGCGGGATCGTGTAGGGACGGCCCCGCGAGGGTCGCGGGTCGATGCGCAGCAGCTTGCCGAGCAGGCTGCTCCGGTTCTGGGCGTTGTTGGGCGGGTCGCCCGCGGAGCCGCCGTCTCCCGTGCCCAGGTAGAGCAGGTTGCCGAGGAAACGGAGCTGGCCGCCGTTGTGGTTGGAGTTGGCGCGGTGGGGGATCTCGATCACCGGCCGCCGCGATCCCCGCCGCGCGACCGCCGGCCGCCCGCGCCGGTACTCGTCGACCCTGATGTCCCCCCGGGCATCGGTGTAATAGACGTAGAAGCGCCGACTGCGCCGGTAGTCGGGCGGGAAGGCGATCGAGAGCAGCCCGCGCTCGCCGCCGGACTGAACCAGGCCGGTGATGTCGAGGAAGGAGCGACGCAGCTTGCGGCCGCCTCGCAGCACCTTCACCCGGCCGGGCTGCTCGACCACGAAGAGAAGCCGCGGGAAGCCGGGGGCGCCGGTCACGTGGACGGGGCTGTCGAAGCGGCCGATTCGCCTCAGCGCCACGCCGCCGCGGCCACGGGCGGAGGGCTCCGCGCCTCCGGCGCCCTGCTCAGCTGTGGTTGCGGCGGTAGTCGCGCCGGTGCCGCCCTCCTCCGCCTCGGCGCAGGAGGCGAGCGAAGCGACGGCCAGGATCGTCGTCAGCCCGGCGAGGCAAAACCTCATGGGCGGATGATGACAACCTCGCCTCTGTCGTTGACACGGGTCTCCGGCGGCTCGGCGGAGACCCGCACCGGGAAGGACCCGCGCACCGGGCCGCCGCCGGGGCTGACCGCCCTTGCCTCGCCGCCGAGCCCGGCCTCGACCCTGTAGCGCAGCTCGAAGTCGCCGGCCCGGACCGCGGTCGCCTTCCAGACCGCCTCCGTGGTCTCTCCGGCGTCGAGCGGGCCGAAGTCGAAGGTCCGCTGGTCGGAGGTCTCGGCGCTGCTGTCGCGCGCTCCCGCTTCCCTCGGATAGCCCTCCTCGAGGACCCACACCGGCCGGTAGGGGAGCGACAGGTCCGGCTGCGGGTCCCGGATCGAGAAGGGCTGCACCGAGCGCTCGCCCTCGACGCCGGCGATTCCGACCGAGACGACGAGCGCCGGGATCCTCTCCTCGCCGACGTTGCGCAGCGCCAGGCGCATCAGCGAGGTCTGTGCCAGCTTCTGCCGGCTCGGGAACTGAGCGTCGACGGCCCGGACCGGGTAGTCGCCGGCCCGCTCGCCGGCGCCCTGCGGCTCCTCGCTGCCGCCGCAGGCGCCGAGCAGCGCCGTGAGCGCTACGACGAGCGCCCCGGTGCCGGCGGCGCGAAGGCGACGGCGCCGGGAATCTGAGTCCATCCCCCGCAAGGTCCGGCGAACATACCACGGTCGCCGGGGCCCTCCACCGGCCTCGGCCGCCCCCTTCGCAGCGTTAGCCCGAACTCAACAGTGGGTCGCCCGATGGCGCCCGCCCATCCCATAGACTGCCGGCGAGGAGAGGATGGTCAGATCTGCCGTAGACAGGGCTTTCCTGCCCGCGAAGAATCTCTTCGAGCAGGTGGGGGACATGATGATCCTCACCACGAAGACGATCGTTTCGGCGATCCGGCCTCCCTACCCCTACGGAGGCGAGTTCATCGGCCAGTTCCTCTTCGCGCTGCAGCTCTGCTGGTTCCCGCTGCTCCTCTCCACGCTCGCCTTCGGCTTCGGCGCGCCTGGGCTGCAGGCGGCTAACGCCCTCACCCTGTTCGGCACCCTGGACCGCCTCGGGGGCTTCTTCGTGCTCGCCTCGATTCGCGAGTTCGCTCCTTTCGTGACCGCCGTCGTCGTCGCCGGCGTCGCCGGCACCGCGATCACCGCCGACCTCGGCGCCCGCAAGATCCGCGAGGAGCTGGACGCCCTCCAGGTGCTCGGCGTCGACCCGATCAAGAACCTGGTCGTGCCGCGCTTCCTGGCGCTGATGCTGATCACCGGCCTGCTCGACATCTACGCGCTCGTGATCGGCATCCTCGGCGGCGTCCTCGCCTCGGTCCTCTACGAAGCGCCGCTGGGCGGCTTCTTCGCCACCCTGTTCACCAACGCCTCGGTCACCGACCTCTGGGGATCGGTGGTGAAGTGCACCCTGTTCGGGGCGATCATCGCGGTCGTCTGCTCCTACAAGGGGATGACTGCGTCCGGAGGCGCCGCCGGCGTCGGTCGCGCCGTCAACGAAGCGGTCGTGATCGCCTTCCTCGGCGTCTTCGCCTTCAACTACGTCTTCACCCAGACCCTGCTCGCCACCAACCCCGAGCTGCAGACGATCAAATGAACGACTGGCTCGCGGTCCCCCGCGGATGGCTCGACTCGATGGGCGAGATCTCCCGCTTTTGCGGGACGATCGCCGCCCACGTCTACTCCGGCCGCGTCTTCCGCTTCTTCGGCGAGTCGCTGCGCCAGGCCGGCATCCTGATCCTCGGCTCGACGATGGTGATCTGGGGCACCGTCTTCATCCTCGGGCTGCAGTGCGGGATCGAGGGCGCGTACCTGAACCGGGCGATCGGCGCTCCGGCCTATTCCGGCCTGTTCACGGCCTGGTGCGACCTGCGCGAGGTGATGCCCTACGCCTTCGGCTACATGCTGGCCGCCAAGGTCGGCACCGGGATCGTCGCCGAGCTGGGCGCGATGCGGATCTCCGACGAGATCGATGCGCTGGAAGTGATGGGCGTGCCGCCGATCACGTTCCTCGCCGCGACCCGCCTGCTGGCCGCCTGGATCGCCTTCCCGTTCATGTACGTGGCGGGGATCGGGGTGATGTTCTTCGCCAGCTACCTGGCCGTCGTAGAGCAGATCGGCGATGTCTCCTCGGGCGGCTACTTCCTGATCTTCTGGATGTTCCAGAACCCCCCCGACCTCTTGTTCAGCTTGATCAAGGGGATGGTGATGGCGACCGCCATCGTCTCGGTCGGCTGCTACTACGGCTACACGGCGAGCGGCGGACCGGTCGGAGTCGGCACCGCGACCGCCAAGTCGATGGTGCTCAACATCGTCCTGGTCCACATCATCGGGATGCTTGGCACACTGATCTTCTGGGGGGCAAACCCGCGGGCGCCGATAGGAGGATGACCGTGTCGAACGAGTCCGATAGCGAGCAGCAAGCAGGTCCCTACGTAGCCGAGGACGGCGCCGTCATCGGCCGCGACTTCGTCCTCCCGGGAGTCGCCCCGGACGCGAGCGATCCCTACAGCTGGCACACCGGCGCCAAGCGGGGTCACGGCGGCGGCAAGGAAGCGGTCGAGATCGTCGACCTGGTCAAGCAGTTCGGCCGGGCGCGGATCCTCAACGGCGTCAACCTGGGCCTGCCGGAGGGACAGATCTCCCTCGTGCTCGGGCCTTCGGGGACCGGCAAGAGCGTGCTGATCAAGCACATCGTCGGCCTGCTCTACCCGGACTCCGGCGACGTGCTCGTGCACGGCGAGTCAATCCCCAACATGTCCGACGACGAGCTGTTCGAGGTGCGCAAGAAGTTCGGCCTGCTCTTCCAGGACGGGGCGCTGTTCGGCTCGATGAACCTCTACGACAACGTCGCCTTCCCCCTGCGCCAGCACACCGACAAGGGCGAGGACGAGATCGGCGATATCGTCGGCCGCAGGCTCGGAGAGGTCGGTCTCACCGAGGCGACCTTCAAGATGCCGAACGAGCTCTCGGGCGGCATGCGCAAGCGCGCCGGCTTCGCCCGGGCGCTGGTGCTCGACCCGGCAATCGTCATGTTCGACGAGCCCGACTCCGGCCTCGACCCGGTCCGCACCGCGCTGCTCTGCGAGCTGATCCGCGAAGTCCATGCCGAGAACGGCGGCTGTTACCTGGTGATCAGCCACGACCTCGGCACCGCGCGCAGGATCGCCGACTTCATCGCCGTGCTCTGGAACGGCAAGATCGTCGAGAGCGGGCCGAAGGAAGAGCTGTTCGACTCGGACAACGAGTTCGTCGCGCAATTTCTGAAGGCGGACATCAAAGGTCCGCTTGCGATGGACTAAGCGTTGAGCTTCGGCGGCGTCGCCGAATGGGCGGCGATGCGCGCTCGCGCATTGATTGCCATAACCGCTGTCCTCGCGGTGGGAGCTGGGGTGGGGGCGACGCGGCTGCCGGTCGACACCGGCGTCGAGACGCTGGTCGACTCCGACACGCGGTCCGCCAGGGCGACCGAGGAGTTGCGGGAACGGTTCGGGGGCGACCCGATCGTCGTGCTGGCCGAGGGTCGGCTGCGCAACCTGGTCCTCAGCGACAACCTGCTCCAGCTGCTGCGCCTCGAGGGCTGCCTGGCGGGCAACCCGCCGCGCGGAGCCACGCCCCTGCCCGGCCCCTGCGCGGAGCTGGCCGAGTTGCGCCCGACCGAGTTCGTGATCGGCCCCGCCACCTTCCTCAACCAGGCGGCGACCGGCATCCAGCGCCGGTTGGCGGCGGAGCTGCGGGGGGCGCGAACGGCTGTCGCGCTGCAACGGCTGCTGGCGCTCGCCGCCGAGTACGGCCTGACCGGGATCCCGCAGCTCGGCGATCCCAACTTCGTCGCCCGGGTCGTCTTCGACCCCCGCACCCCCGGGGACCAGCCGAAGCCGCGGCTCTCCTACCTCTTCCCGAACGACCGCTCGGCGCAGATCGTGGTCCGCCTGCGCGACGACCTGGGCGAGGGAGAGCGCGAGCGGGCGCTGGAGCTGATCCGCGAGATCGTCACCGAGGAGCAGCGTCGCCGCGCCTGCGCGGGGAGCGACGGCCGGCCGGCCCCCTGCTTCGCGCTGGCCGGCGGCGAGTACGTGCTCTCCGGCGCGCCGGTGGTCGTCGCCGGCCTCGCCGACGCGTTGCGCAGCGCGCTGCTCGCCCTCTTCGGGCTCGCCGTCGTCGCGATGGCGCTGGTCCTGCTCGTCGTCTTCCGCTCCCGGCTGCGCCTGCTGCCGCTCGGCCTGGCGCTGGCGGCGGCGGCGCTGACCTTCGGGGCCTTCGGCCTGCTCGGCGGCTCGCTGACCCTCGCCTCGATCGCCGTCCTGCCGGTGCTGATCGGCCTTGCGGTCGACTACGCGATCCAGCTGCAGGCTCGCTACGACGAGGCGGTCGCCGGCGGGGAACGGGGCCCGGCCGCGGCCCGTCTCGCCGCCTCTCGCGGTGGCAGGGTCGTCGGTGTCGCCTGCCTGGCGACGATCGCCGGCTTCCTCGCGCTCCAGCTGTCGCCGGCGCCGACCGTGCGCGGCTTCGGCGCCCTGCTCGTCGGCGGTGTCGCGATCGCCTTCGGGTTGGCGCTGACCGTCGGCTTCGCCGCCCTCAGCCTGCGCCGGGAGCCTGCCGCGCCGGGCCCCGTCCCCGGCGTCGACTCCCTCGGGGAGGCCAGTCGCGGCGTGCTTGCCCTGGCGATCGCCCGGCCCCGGCGGGTGCTGGCGGTCGGAGCCGTCCTCGCGGTCGGCGGCTGGGCCGCGGGGACGACGATCGGCAGCGTTTCCGACATCCGCGAGCTGGCGCCGCAGGATTTGCCCGAGGTGAAGGACCTGAACAGGCTGCAGGCGGTCACCGGGGTCTCCGGTCAGCTCGACGTCAGCGTCGAGTCCCCCGACCTCGCCGACCCTGAGCTGATCGCCTGGATGGCCGCGTTCAAGCGGCGCGTCCTCGAGCAGGGCGGTTTCACCGGCAGCTTCCCGACCTGCCGCCGGGCCGAGGTGTGCCCCGGCCCGGCGATCTCCGACTTCGTCTCCGAGCAGGATGAGCTCTCGCGGCAGCGGGTGCGGGCCCTGTACCGGGTGCTGCCTGCCTACGAGCGGCGGCCGCTCGTCTCCTTCGACGACGACGGGACGGGGGGCGTCGCGACGTTCTCGTTCGGGATCAGGGCGCAGTCGCTGGAGAGTCAGCAGAACCTGATCGAGCAGGTGAGGAGCCAGGTCGACCCCCCCGACGGACAAGGGCCCCCCGCCGGGACCGAGGTCGTCCTCGCCGGGTTGCCGGTGCTCGCCGCCGAATCCGCCGCGGACCTGGAGAGCAGCCGCTACCGGGTGACGCTGGCCGCGCTGCTCGCCGTCGCGCTGGTCCTGCTCGCCGCCTACCGCTCGTTGCGCCGCGGCCTGGTGCCACTGGTCCCGATCGTCCTGGCGACGGGCTGGTCGGCGCTGGCGCTGGCGGCGTCCGGCATCCGCCTCAACCCCCTCTCCGCGGTGCTGGGGGCGCTGGTGATCGCCATCGCCACCGAGTTCAGCGTCATTCTCTCCGCCCGCTACCACGAGGAGCGACAGGGCGGACGCTCCGTGGGGGAGGCGCTGCGGGCGGCCTACGCGCGCACCGGCGCGGCGGTCTTCGCCTCCGGCACGACCGTGCTGGTCGGCTTCGCGGTCCTCGCTGCGGGCGCGCCTCTCAGCCTGCTGCCGGGGCTGGACCAGACCGACTTCCCGCTGGTGCGCGACTTCGGCTTGGTCGCGGTAATCGACCTCGCCGTGGCCCTGGTCGGCGTGATGGTCGTCCTGCCGGCGGCGCTGGTCTGGGCGGAGGAGCGGCGGTGAGGGATCGCTACTCGATCTTCGTCGGCCTCGTCTTCCTCGCGGTGGCGATCGTCGCGCTGGTCAACACTCTGTCAAGCGACGAGGGCGGCACCCTCGGGCTGAACCGCGAGACGGCCGGCGACCCCCTGCCGGAGTTCGCGGTGCCGGCTGCGTTCGGGGCCCGCGAAGGCGACGCCAACATCGCCCAGGACGACTGCGAGGTGGCTGCGGTTCCCTGCCCCGAGGAGGCGAGGCGGGCGCCGGCCTGCCGGATCCGCGCCAGGGGCGCGATCCGGGTCTGCGACTTCTTCGAGCAGCCGCTGGTGATCTCGTTCTGGTTCACGCGCGGCGGCGACTGCGAGGCCCAGCAGAGCGTGGTCGACTCGGTGTACCGGCGCTATCGCGGTCGGGTGGGCTTTATCTCGCTGAACGTGCACGACGAGGTCGAGACCGTGCGGGAGATCGCCCGGCGGCGCGGTTGGCGGATGCCGCTCGGCTACGACCGCGACGGCGCCGTCGCCAACGTCTACCGGGTGGGCGGATGCCCCACCTTCGTCTACGCCTTCCCCGGCGGCATTTCGCAGGGCGCGAGCATCGGCGAGCTGGACGAGGAGCAGCTCACTGCGCGGGTGGAGAGGCTGTTGCGCGCCACCGAGGCGCGCGCGCCGGAGAGCGTCGATGGCTGAGGTCCGGCACGGCTGGGTGGCGCCGCACGTCGCCGGTGAGCTTCTAGGCCTCGGCATCGCCTCGATAGAGGCTGAGGTTCCGGGCGGGCGCAGTCCTGAGGGCGTCAGAAAGCGGCTTCGCTACCTCTCCGATCGCTTCCACGGCGCCGACGCGCTGCAGATGCGGGAGCGCCCGGTGCCCTGGGCCTACCGCGTCCTCTTTCGCCAGATCGGCATCGACCCCGACGTGGTGCGCACCCCGGTCGAGGCCCTGGCGCTGCGGCGGCTGCACGACGGCGGTTTCAAGAGCCGCGGCAGGCTGGCCGACGCGCTGACGATCGGCACCGCCGACACCGGCGTCGCGCTGCGCGCCCTCGATGCGGCGACATTGGTCGGAGATCTGGGGATTCGCGAGGCAGCCCCCGGCGAGCCGTTCGCCGCCGGCTCACTCGTGATCGCCGACGAGCGGGCACCGGTCGCGCCTCTGTTCGGCGGGGAGGACGACGTTCCGTCCGCCTCCCGTGCGGCGATCGTCGCCGTCCACCCGGGCGGCGTGCCGGAGATGACCGTCGACGAGGCACTCCAAGCCGCCGCCACGTCCCTCGCCTAACCCACTTGTGGGCGACATCGACCGCGAAATGTCCAGTCAATGTCGCCCACGAACATAGAATCCACCGTTCTGTCCAAGGCGAAGCGGAAATCAGGCGACCAGCGGCCACCCGCCCCGTGGGGGTCGTTTCCGCTCGCCGAATTGACCGTCCTGGCCGGCATCGTGATCCTCGTCGTCGGCTTCGTCCGCCAGAGCCCGACCGCGATCGGGGTCGGGCTGGTGCTCGGCTCCCTGGGGGGTTTGGAGCTCTCCGCGCGCGAGCACTTCGCCGGCTACCGCTCTCACACCGCGCTGCTTGCCGGGACGGCGTTCGTGGTCGTGGTCGGGGCCCTCTACTTCATCGCCAAGCTGGTCCTGATCGCCTGCCTGGCGGTCGGCGCCGCCGTCTTCGTTGCCGCTCTGCTCGGACTGAGGCGCGCCTTCCGGCGCGCCTCAGGAGGCCTCACCTACCGCATCGGCCGCCTCAGCGGCTGAGCGGCCCGCTCAGACCAGGACCGCTTCGCGGGCGCCGGAGGCGTTGCCGTCGAGCTCCGCGGCGAGCATCAGCCGCTGGCGGTCGGTCAGGGTGCCGAGCCTCTTGTTCTCGTTCAGGGCCAGGGAGAGAAGGAGCTTGCGGGCCCGGGTGCGCCCCCAGCGCCGCTGGCTGGTGAGCAGCTCGGAGAGGGTCATGCTCTCGGTCTCCCAGGGGCACTCCCGCACCACCTCGGCCGCCGAGGCCTCGCCGCGCGCGATGGAGCGCTTCAGCGCGGCGCGTGCGAGGCGCACCCGGTTGGCGCGTTCCAGCGCCTCCAGGTGCTGCGGCCCTCGCCGGGCTGATGCGTTCATCGGTGCAGGGGCGACTGAGGCAGCGTCCACGGGTGCTCCTCCCTTTCAGGAATTCGGATAACTGGGTAGATCTCTCCTGCGCCGCGTCCCCTCTCCGGCAGTCGAGCTGAGCGTTCGGACCGTGAGCCTGAGTGTCCTTGCACCCGATCCCTGCCCCGGGATCAGTGCGGCGCGGGGAGCAAGCTATGCCGCCCGGGCGGCGAGCGTCAACCCGATGGACGCGTGTCTCCCGCGCCTCGCCCGCTAAGAGCATCAATTTCCCCGCCGCCGATCCCTTGTCCAATTCCGGACAAGGGAAAAAGTCCCCCTAAGAGGGGATGCGGGGGAGGAATATTCCGGCACGTCCTCCGCTCCCCTCATCAACCGCCGCCTCCTCCGCTCCCGCTCGCTCGCGCTCATCACAACCGGCGATCTCGCTCGCTCGCTTCCGCGTCCGGGGGCGGCGGGCAACGACGCCACCGTGCTCCGGAGTGATCGGCCGCTGCTTCCGCGGCTTCGCCGCTAGCCCGAGCGGGGCAGGTCCGGGAAGTCGGCGATCGTCCTCTCGGTTATCTCCAATGCGCGGTCGAGGTGGTCGCGCTCGTGGGTCGCCATCAGGCTGGTGCGCAGCAGGGCGCCGCCGGGGGGGACCGCGGGATGGATCGCGACGTTGGTGTAGACGCCGGCGTCGAAGAGGGCCCTCCAGAGCAGCACCGCCTGCCAGTCGTCGCCGACGACGACCGGCACCACCGGGGTGGTCGCCACCGTGCCGTCCGGCAGCGTCCCCGGTTGGACCACCTTCAGGCCGAGCCGGCGCAGCCCTTCGCGCAGGTACTCGGCGTTGCCGAGCAGACGCTCGAGCAGAGCCGGCCCCTCGGCGCGGATCACGCGCAGCGCGCCGAGGGCGGCGCCGACCGCGGCCGGCACGGCGGAGGCGCTGAAGACGAACGAGCGCGAGGCGATCCGCAGGTACTCGACCACGTCCGCCGGCCCGGCGATGAAGCCGCCGCAGGAGGCGAGGCTCTTGGAGAAGGTCCCCATTCGCAGATCGACCCGGTCCTCGAGCCCGAAGAGCTCGCAGGCGCCGGCGCCGCGGGCACCGAGCACGCCGACCCCGTGCGCCTCGTCGACCATCAGCCGGGCCCCGTGCCCCTCGCACAGCTCGACGATCCGCGGCAGGTCGCAAACGTCGCCCTCCATCGAGAAGACGCCGTCGACGACGACCAGCACGCCGCCTCCGTCCTCCGCCGCGCGCCCCAGCATCTTCTCCAGCTTGTCCATCCGGTTGTGGCGGAAGGGGCGCAGCTTCGCCCCCGAGAGGCGGCAGCCGTCGAGGATCGAGGCGTGGTCGCCGGAATCGCAGATCACCGTGTCTCCGGGCCCGAGGATGGTGCCGATGCAGCCCACGTTGGACTGATAGCCCGTGGTGTAGACGATCGCGTCCTCGGTGCCCATCCACTCGGCCAGCTCCCGCTCCAGCTCGACGTGCAGCGGGGTCGTCCCGTTCAGCAGCCGCGAGCCGGTGACGCCGGTGCCGTAGGCCTCGAGCGCGTCGCGGGCGGCGCCCTTGACCCGCGGGTCGCTGGTCAGCCCCAGGTAGTTGTTGGAGCCGAGCATGATCGTCTCCCGGCCCTCCATCTCCACCACCGGTCCGGCCTCGGAGGTGAGCAGCCGGAAATAGGGGAGAAGGTCATGCTGCTTGGCTGCTTCGAGCTGCTCCCGGCGATCGTGGCTGTAGGCCTTTTCGAAGACGTCGACCGGGGCCTTCGCCGTTTCGCTCATGCCCAGAGTGTAGGTTCCGCCTCCGGATGAGCGGGGTAATCGTGCGGCGGGTGGAGGGCAGGCGCGACCTGAGGCGCTTCGTCAAGGTGCCCTTCCACCTCCACCGCGACCACCCCCGGTGGGTGCCGCCCCTTGTCTCCGAGCGGATGCAGTTCCTCAACCGCCGGCGCAACCCCTACTTCGAACATGCAGAGGCGGAGTACTTCATCGCCGAGCGCGACGGCGAGCCCGCCGGCCGGATCACCGCCCAGGTGGACGAGCGCTGGGACTCCTACCAGGGCGGCAGCGACGGCATGTTCGGCTTCTTCGAGACGGCGAACGACCCACAGGCCGCGGCTGCGCTGCTCGACGCCGCGGCGGACTGGGTGCGTGAGCGGGGCCGCGCCCGCATCCTCGGGCCGATGGACTTCACCACCAACGACGAGACCGGGATCCTCATCGAGGGCTACGACCGCCGGCCGATGATCCTCGAGCCCTGGCACCCGCCGCATTACAGGGAGCTGATCGAGGCGCAGGGCTTCGAGAAGGCGATGGACCTGCTGATGTGGTGGCTGAGGCTGGGCGAGCTGAAGGAGGGCGACCGCTTCGACCCGGAGCTCCACGCCGCCGCCCAGCGCGGCCTCGCGGAGCACGGGATCACGATCCGCAACATGCGCAAGGGCGACATGGAGGCGGAGGTGACCCGCTTCATGGAGGTCTACAACGAGGCTTGGGGGGAGAACTGGGGTTTCGTACCGGTCACGGAGGCGGAGGTCGCCTTCCAGGCCAAGAACCTCAAGCAGGTGCTCGATGAGGACTGGGCCTACATCGCCGAGAAGGATGGGGAGACGATCGCCGCCGCGCTCAGCCTGCCCGACGTCAACCAGGTGCTGTCCGGGATGAACGGCCGCCTGCTGCCGTTCGGTTGGCTGAAGTTCCTGCGCGGCAAGCGCCGGGTCGACCAGCTGCGTGTCCTCGCGCTCGGCGTGAAGAAGGACTACCAGCACACCGGGACCGCCGCCGGCCTCTACCTGCGCCACATCGAGACCGCCGCCTGGCACCGGATCAAGCAGGGCGAGATGGGTTGGATACTGGAGACGAACGAGCCGATGAACCGTGCCATGGAGGGGATGGGCGGCCGGGTCGTGAAGCGCTACCGAGTCTACGAGCGAAGCCTGTAGAGTCGCGGGCGTGAGCGACGGACGCTCCGCCACCGAGTTGGAGATGGACGGCGAGGTCCTCGCCGAGGAGGACGCAGGCCCCGCCGAGGCGGAGCCGCGGCTTCCCCAGCTCTTCGAGAGCGCTCCGCTGCCGGTGCTGCGGGGCGAGGCGCGGACCGCCGCGCTCGCCGCGGCGGGCGGGGTGCTGGCCGGCGCCGCGACCGTTGCCGCGGTTCGCGCGGTCGGCGCCGCCGGGGCCCGCCGCCGGTCGGGCGGCCGTCTTCTCTCCCGTCGCCAGGCGCGCCGCGGCAACGTCGTCGCCAGCCGCTCCTTCCTGATCGACGTCCACCTGCTCGGCGACCGATAGTCACTTAGGCCGGAAGTCAAGTTCTCGGCGCTCCTGCCGATGGGTCTCTTGATGGCGGAGCGGGGGCGCAGCGAGCACTGGCCCGAGGAGAAGCTGAACGAGTTCCTCGACCAGATCACGTCGGGGGGCGAGGACTATCGCCGCCTGGTCGAGCGACTGCCGGCGATCGTCTACACATCGGAGATCGGCGAGCGGGGGCGCTGGCGCTATGTCAGCCCGCAGGTCGAGGAGATCCTCGGCTACGGCCCTGAGGACTGGCTTGCCGACCCGAGCCTCTGGTTGAAGCTGCTGCACCCCGACGACCGGTCGCGAGTGCTGGTGGGGGAGAACGAGAAGTCGCTGGGAGGCCGTGCTCCCGCCCCGGTCGACTACCGGATGATCGCCCGCGACGGCCGGACCGTCTGGATCCTCGACGAAGCGGTGCTGGAGCCCGACGAGGAGGGAATCCCCGTCTGGCACGGCGTCCTCTACGACATCACCGAGCGCAAGCATGCCGAGCAGGAGCTGGCGCGCAGCGCCGCCCAGCAGGCGGTCGTCGCCCAGCTCGGCGAGCGGGCGCTGCGCGGCGGGGAGACCGACTCCCTGATGGAGGCGGCGGTCTCCCTGATAGCCCGCGTCGAGGGAGTCGATCGGGCCGGGGTCTGGGAGGCGTCCGGCGGCGGCCGCCTACGGGCCCGCGCCGGCGCCGGCGCGATCGGCGCGGAACCGTCCTTCGCGGAGCGCGACACCCACGCCGGCGCCGCCCTCGACGCCGGCCTGCACGTGATCGTCGACGACTGGGAGGTGGAGCAGCGCTTCGCGACGCCCCCGGCGCTGCGCCCGCTGGCCGCCCGCAGCAGCCTCGCGGTCGTGATCGGCGGCGAGCACCATCCCTTCGGCGTGCTCGACGTCCACTCCGCCGAGCCGTACCGCTTCACGCCGCAGGACGTCCACTTCGTGCAGGCGGCCGCCAACGTCCTCGCCGAGGCGATCGAGCGGCACTCGGCAGAGGAGACCCTGCGCCACCGCGTCCTGCATGACCCGCTCACCGGGCTTCCCAACCGGCTCAGCTTCGTCGACTCGCTGGACCGGGCGCTGGCGCGGGCGACCGCCTCCGAGCGCCCGGTCGGGGTTCTCTTCCTCGACCTCGACCACTTCAAGCTGATCAACGACAGCATGGGCCACCACGCCGGCGACGATCTGCTGCGGGCCGTCGCCCCCCGCCTGCGTGAGCACCTGCGCCCGAGCGACGTGATCGCCCGCTTCGGCGGCGACGAGTTCGGCGTCCTGGTCGACGAGCTGGTCGACGAAAAGGAGGCGTTGACCATCGGCGACCGCGTCGCGGAGGCCTTCTCGAAGCCCTTCTCTCTTGACGGAGTCGACCACGCGGTCACCGCCAGCATCGGCATCGCCGTGATGCGGCCGTCGGCCGAGGCCGAGCTTGAGGCGGAGCTGTTGATCCGCGACGCCGACGCGGCGATGTATCGGGCGAAGGAGCGCGGCCGCGCCCGCTGCGAGCTGTTCGACGCGGAGATGCGGGCGCGCGCGGTCCGGCGGCTGGAGATCGAGCGCGAGCTGCGCCATGCGCTCGACCGCGATGAGCTTGTCGTCCATTACCAGCCGGTCGTCTCGCTCGCCGGCGGCGAGATCGTCGGCATGGAGGCGCTGGTCCGCTGGCAGCATCCCGAGCACGGCTTGCTCGACCCGGGCGAGTTCATCTCCGTCGCCGAGGACAGCGGCCTGATCGGGCCGATCGGGCAGTGGGTGCAGGACGTCGGCTGCCGGCAGGCGCTCGCCTGGCAGGCACAGCGCCAGGACGCCCGGCCCTTGGAGCTGTCGATCAACCTCTCCGCCCGGCAGGTGACCCACCGCGAGCTGCCGGCGATGGTCGAAGAGACGCTGGGTCGGACCGGGCTCGACCCCGCCCAGCTGCGCCTCGAGGTGACCGAGAGCGTGCTCCTGGAGGAGTCCGAGACCGCGATCGCAACGCTGAGGAAGCTGCACGAGATCGGCGTCAGGCTCGTCCTCGACGACTTCGGCACCGGGTACTCCTCCCTCGCTTACCTGAACCGCTTCCCCTTCGACGCCCTGAAGATCGACCGCTCCTTCGTCGACGCCCTCGGCGTCGAGCGCGAGCGCACCGCGATCGTCGAGGCGATCGTCGGCATGGCCCGCGCCCTGTCGCTGACGGTGGTCGCCGAGGGCGTCGAGAACGAGACGCAGCTCGCCGAGCTGCGCCGCCTGGGCTGCGAGCAGGCCCAGGGCTATCTCTTCTCCCGGCCGCTTCCGCCCGAGCGGGTCGGCGACCTGCTCTCCCGTCCCGGCGCCTACTCGGGTATCTCTCCCGGCAGGTAGTCGTTGGTCAGCACGTCGGCCGGCGCCGGCAGCCCGGCGAGCTGGCCGTTGTCGCGCATCCAGCCGATGAACTCGCGCCAGCGGCCGGGTGACATGTAGCCGTAGGGACGCCCGGGCCGGGTCGGAGAGAGCAGCGGCAGGGTCGCCCGCGTCTCGGCGGCGGTCAGCTTAGGCTCGAGCGCCTCGTTGGCGGCCAGCACCGCGTTCGTCGCCGCCTCGGGGTCCTCCGCGGCGGCCGCGGTTCCCCGTTCCAGCGCGGCGAGGAAGAGGCGGACCGGCTCGGGGTCCGCCTCCAGCCGCGCCCGGTTGGCGACGAGGACCAGCTCGTCGTAGCCGGGAACGCCGAGCTGGTCGACGGGCTGAACGGTCGGCTGCTTACCGCGCAGCCGCAGGTCGACGCCCTCGATGTTGCGGAAGCCGCCCAACATCGCCTCAGCGCGGCCGCCGACCAGCGCCGGCAGCAGCCCGGTGCCGACGTTGACCGTCTTCACGTCGGAGGGAGAGAGGTTGGCACGGGCCAGGATCGTCTCCAGGTAGGCCTCCTGGTAGGGGATGCCGGCGGTGGCGATCGTCTTGCCTCGCAGGTCGCCGACGTCGTCGATGCCGGACTCGCGCAGCCAGATCATCGAGGTCAGAGGCCGGTCGACCAGGGCCGCGACGGAGACCACGTCGAGGCCGCGCTGGTGTGCGAGCAGCACCTCCGGCGCGTAGGAGATCGCCAGGTCGACGCGTCCGGCGGCGACCTGCTTGATCGGCGCCGTGGGGTCGGAGGGAGCCTCGATGGTCACCCCGAGCCCGGCGTCGCGGAAGTAGCCGCGCCGCTTGGCTACGTAGATCCCGGCGTGGTCGGGGTTGGGGTACCAGTCGAGCGCCAGGTCGAGGCGCTGTACGCCCTCGGCCGCGGTGCCCTCCTCCTTCTCGCCGCACGCCGCCAGCGCCATCGCCGCGACGAGCGTCGCCAGCGCCACTCCGACTCCGATCAACCTCTTCCTCATCATCCTCCTCATTTCCGGCCCCGCCTTCGGGGCGTCGCTCATTGCCATCTCACCACGCGCCGCTCGGCCAGCGCCAGCAGGCCGAAGAGCGCGATCGCCATGCCCGAGAGGACGACGACGGCGGCGAACAGCCGCGCCGTCTCCAGCTGGGCGTTGTCCTGAAGCATCAGGTGGCCGAGGCCCGAGTTGGAGCCCGACCACTCGCCGAAGACGGCGCCGATCACCGCCACCGCGACCGCGATCTTGGCGCCGCTGAAGGCGTAGGGGAGCGCCGCCGGCGCCTCGACCCGGATCAGGATCTGCCGCCGGGAGGCGTCCAGGGTGCGCATCATCTTCGGCGCGTCGGGGTCGACCGAGCGCAGCCCGTCCAGCGTGTTGATCGCGATCGGGAAGAAGCAGATCAGCGCGATGATCGCCAGCTTCGGCCCGATCCCGTAGCCGAACCAGACGACGAGAATCGGCGCGACGACGATGATCGGGATCGTCTGCGAGGCGACGATCAGCGGGTAGAAGGCGCGGCGCAGTGTGGGGGAGAGGTGTAGGGCGACGGCGAACGAGAGGCCGACGGCGAGTGCCAGCAGGAAGCCGAGAACCACCTCCTGCAGCGTCACCCAGGCGTTGTCGGCGAGGACCTCGCGGTCCTCCCAGAGGGTGGTCGCGATCTCGCTCGGCGCCGGCACCAGGAAGTCCTCGAGGCGCAGCGCGTCGGAGATCGCCCCGCTCTGGGCCGCCAGCTGCCAGAGCGCGACCAGCGCCGCGACCAGCGCCGCCGGCAACAGCCACCGCTTCGCGCCGTCTCCGGTTCGCTCACTCACTCAGCCGCCCCGTTCCGCTGCGGTGTTCCCTTTCCACCCATGGGGTGGATTTCGAACGCCGGAAGCTGGGTGCGGAGCGCGTGCAGTGCCCGTTCGCGTGCGGCGACGAACTCCGGGGAGGTCACCGCGGCGTCGCGGTCCGCGGCGCGCGGGGCCGGCGGGTCCAGCGTGGCGACGATCCGGGCGGGGCGGGCGGAGAGGACGAGGACCCGGTCGGAGAGGTAGAGCGCCTCTTCGACGTCGTGGGTGACGAGGACCGCGGTGCGGGGATCGGCGCCGAGCGCTCCGGCGAGCCAGCCCTGCATCTCCGCCCGGGTGATCGCGTCGAGCGCCGCGAACGGCTCGTCGAGCAGCAGGACCGGCTTGCCGGCGATCAGGGTGCGCAGGAAGGCGACCCGCTGGCGCATCCCGCCGGAGAGCTCCGCCGGCCGCGCGTCTTCGAAGCCCGCCAGGCCGAAGCGCTCGAACAGGCCGGCCGCGCTGCGCCGCGCCTCGGCACGGCGCACGCCGCGGTTGCGCAGCGCCAGCGCCGCGTTGTCGAGGGCGGAGAACCAGGGCAGCAGCAGATCGCGCTGCGGCATGTAGGCGCAGTGCGCGAGGCGCCCGCCCCCGTCACCGGCGCCGCCGACCTCGACATCGCCGCCGTCCGGCTCGCGCAGCCCCGCCAGCAGCTCCAGCAACGTCGACTTGCCGCAGCCGGAGGGGCCGACGACTCCGAGCACGGTGCGGGCGGGCGCCGCCAGGTCGAGGCCGTCGATCGTGCGCAGCTCGCCGTAGGAGTGGCGCAGGCCGCGCATGGAGATCGTGGCGTCGGCGACTCCGGCCCCCATCCCACCGAGCGTCCCGGACGCCCCCCCGGAAGATGGGAATTGGGACGCTCGGCGTGTTTCGGTCAACATGCTCCCTCCGCGCGCATTACCGCACAGGTTCTGAGGGTCGGCGCCGGGCGGTTCGTCCGTGGGCGCAATCTCAGCCCGCCTCCAGGACCCGCCTCCGCTGAGCCGGGCCCTTCCCGCGAGCCCCCCTGGATGACTTTCGTGGCCAGTGTAGCTGCCTGTTACCATCCTGACCTTCTTGTTCTTCTGACTAAAGAAGTCAAGATAGTCAGGAACTCGCCCACGCGCAGCGAATCGGAATCTCAGTGGACCCAGCGATCATCATCTTCGGCTTCTGCGTTGGGGCCCTGGTCGGTATGACCGGGATGGGCGGCGGCACCCTGATGACGCCGCTGCTGATCCTCATCTTCGGCGTCAAGCCGGTGACCGCGATCGGCACCGACATCTTCTACGCGGCGGTGACCAAGACCGTGGGGGGCTGGCGCCACCTGCGGCTGGGCACGGTGAAGATGGGCCTGGCGATGTGGCTCGCTGCGGGCAGCGTTCCGGCTTCGATCGCCGGGGTCTGGGCGATCTCTGTCCTTCAGGCCCGGATCGGCGAGGCGGAGCTGGACTCGATCGTCTACGCGCTCCTCGGGGGCACCCTGCTGATGGTGGGGCTCATCACCCTTGCGCGGGCGCTGATCCTCAGCGACCTGATCGAGGAGCGCGACGACTTCGAGCTGAAGCACCGCCACAAGGTCGCGGCGCTGGTGATCGGCGCGACCACCGGCTTCGTCATCGGCATCACCTCCGCCGGCTCGGGCACGGTGATCGCGATCCTGCTGATCGCCGTCTACCGGCTCTCGCCGAAGCGGGTGGTGGGCACCGACGTCTTCCACGCCGCCGTCCTGCTCTGGGCCGCCGGCATCGCCCACTGGGTCGGCGGCAACGTCGACTTCGTGCTCGCCGGCAACATCCTGCTCGGCTCCGTGCCGGGCGTGATCCTCGGCTCCCAGTTCGCCGACCGGGCGCCGACGAGCTTCCTGCGCACGGCGCTCGGCGTCGTCCTGATCGGTTCCGGCATCGTCACCGTGCAGGAGGGCGACCCCGTGGTCTGGCCGATCGCGGCGCTCGTCGCCGGCGTCGGCCTGGCGCTGCTGATCTGGGCCCCCCGCCGCTACCGCGAGCGCCGCGCCCAGCGCGAGGGCGAGGAGCGCGCCGCGGCGGAGCGTCGCGCCCAGCGCGAGCGCTCCGGCGAGCTGGCCGCCGACCACGTTTCCTGACTGATTTACTTGCCTTTATGCGAGTCTCCGCCAAAGCCGACTACGCGGTGCGCGCGGCGGCGGAGCTGGCGGCGGCGCAGAGCTCTCAGGACGGGCCGATCAAGGGCGAGCGCCTGGCCGAGTCGCAGGACATCCCCCTCCAGTTCCTGGAGCACATCCTGCTCGACCTCAAACACCACGGCATCGTCCGCGCAAAGCGCGGCGCCAAGGGCGGCTACTGGCTCGCCCGCCCGGCCGACGACGTCACGATCGCCGAGGTCGTCCGCGCCGTCGAGGGCCCGATCGCCCACGTCCAATCCGCTCCCCCGGAATCAATCAGCTATCGCGGAAACGCAGAACACCTGCGAGAGGTCTGGATCGCCGTCCGCGCCAACCTCCGCGCAGTCCTGGAGCAGGTCACCCTCGCCGACCTCGTCTCCGGCGACTTCCCCCCGGTCATCGAGCACCTGATCGACTCCCCGGACGCCTGGGCCCCCAGGTAGAGACGCTTCTCCACGGGTGGCGCCGGGATCGGATGATCGGACGCCCGATTGCGGAGGCGCGGAAATGAACCCGGTGATTCGCTCGCGCCCTTGTCCGTGCGCCGTAGCAACTTCGAGGGCGCTCCGGTCAGGTGATCCCGGTGACAGGACCCGTGGCCTGAGCGGCTACGTCCCGGTGGGCTGGGCTGCGACCACGTTGACGAAGTCCTCCAGGTGCTTGGTGGTCCAGCACTCGAAGGCGCCGTCGCAGTGGCGCTCGTAGGCGGCCATCACCGAGTCGCCGTAGTTCCAGTAGAGGCGGGGCTCGGGGTTGAGCCAGAAGAGCCGCCCGGCGCGCTCCGCCACCTGGGCGAAGACCTCGGCGTGGGGCTCGCGGCCGTTGGTGCGGGCGTCGCCGAGCACGATCACGGTGGAGCGGGGGCCGAGGTCCTCGGAGATCTCGCCGAGGAACTCCAGCCAGACGCGGCCATAGTCGGTGTAGCCGGAGACGTCGGCGACGCCTCCCTCGCCGGAGACGCGGCGGGAGATCTCGCGGAAGTCGCGCTCGTGCTCGAAGATCTCGGTCACCTCGGAGATCCGCTCGATGAAGACGAAGCTGCGCAGCTTGCGGAAGGAGTCGTGCAGCGCGTGCAGGACGCTGAGGAAGAAGACGCTGGCCGAGGTGACCGAGGTGGAGACGTCACAGAGGACGTAGATCTCCGGACGCCGCGGCCGCTTCGGCTTGTCTCGCAGGCGCAGTGGCACGCCGCCGGTCTCCAGCGAGGCGCGCATCGTGCGCCGCACGTCGACGATGCGGCCCTTGCGCCGGCCTCGCTGCTCGTGGCCCAGCGTCGCCAGCCGCCGCTTCATCTGCGAGACGGCGCGGTGCACTGCGGCCAGGTCCTGCGTCGGGCTGGTCGGCAGCGCCCTGTCCAGCTCGGCCAGCGGTCGCGAGGGGGGGAGGGTGCCGGTGCGCTCGATCAGGTCGCGCTCCAGCTCGCGCCGCAGGTGGCGCTCGAAGCGGTGCAACTGCTCGCGGTCGATCGGCGGCAGCTCTCCCTCCGTCGCCCCCGCCTGCGAGCCGGTCGCCAACTCCAGCGAGCGGCGGATCCGCTGCACGTCGACGCCGACCACGCCGGAGCCCTCACCCCGCTGCCCGAAGGCGGCGATCGCCAGCCGCGCCAGGTCGCGCATCTCCCCGTCGTTGCCCTCGACGATCGCCTGGCGGACCTGCTCGCGCAGCTCGTCTATGTCGAGCCGCTCGCCTCCCTCGAAGCGCTCTCCCTGCCGCTCACGGGCTTCCCCCCGCTCCAGCGCTTCCGCCTCGGCGCTGCGGAAGAAGAAGCGGTCGAAGAGCAGCTCGAAGACGCGGCGGTCCTCCTGCGACTTGGCGATCGTCGCCGCCAGCGCCTCGCGGAAGTCCTCGCGCTCGCCCCACGGAACCTGTTCGAGCGCGGCGAATGCGTCGAGGATCTCCGAGGTGCCGACCGCGACCCCCTCGCCGCGCAGCTCCTCGCAGAAGGAGAGCAGCTTCGCGGCCAGCCCCGGCGGCCCGCCCTCCAGCTGCGGCCCGTAGGGGGAGGAGGAGGCTGCGCCCATCAGCTCTCGGTCTTCTCGGCCCCCGCGGCCCCGGCCGGCTCGCCGAGCTTCATCCCGACCCGCTCGGAGACGAGGTCGATGTCGGTGCGGTGCTTGACCAGGATCGACATCGACTGCTCGAACGTCTCGCGGTCGATGTCCTCGGCTCCCATCAACAGCAGGGTCCGCGCCCAGTCGATCGACTCGGCGATCGAGGGCGGCTTCTTCAGGTCGAGCCCGCGGACCATGTGGACGACCTCGACCAGGCGCCGCGCCAGCGTCTCGCTCAGCTCCGGCGCGTGCAGGCGGACGATCTCCATCTCCCGCTCGACGTCGGGGTAGTCGAGCCACAGGTACAGGCAGCGGCGCTTCAGCGCCTCGGTCAGCTCCCGCGAGTTGTTCGAGGTGAGGACGACGACCGGCATCGTCGTCGCCGCCACCTCGCCCAGCTCGGGAATCGTGATCTGGAAGTCGGAGAGCAGCTCGAGCAGCATTGCCTCGAACTCCTGGTCGGTCTTGTCGATCTCGTCGATCAGCAGGACGACGGGCTCGGGACTTGCGATTGCCCGCATCAGCGGCCGCTCGAGCAGGAACTCCGCGTCGAAGATGTCGTCGTGGACCTCGCCCCACCCCTCCTCGCCGCCGGCTTGGATGCGCAGCAGCTGCTTGCGGTAGTTCCACTCGTAGAGCGCCTTCGCCTCGTCCAGCCCCTCGTAGCACTGCAGGCGGATCAGCTCGCGACCGGTTGCCCGGTGCAGCGCCTTGGCCAGCTCGGTCTTGCCGACGCCCGCCGGGCCCTCTACCAGGATCGGCTTGCCCAGCCGCTGCGCGAGGAAGGAGACCAGCGCGGCGGGCTCGTCGGCGAGGTAGTCGACGGCCGCCAGGGCGTCGCGAACCTCGGCGACGGAGCCGGGTGTGGGCGCCTCGCTCATCGCTGACGATGATAATTGCCGCCCTTGCCCGACCTCGCGCTCCCCCTCGCCACGTTCCTGCCCGAGAGCTTCGGCCCCTACCTGACGCTGATGCTGGTCGGCTTCGGAGTCGGGATCGCGGGCCACCTGACCGCCAACCGCTGGCTGATCGTGGTCGGCGTCATCCTCATCTTCCTCGCAACCTTCCTCTTCCCGTTGGCGCTCAACCTGACGACCGAGGATCCGCCGTTCCCCGAGGGGCTGCCCCGGTAGCGGGCTCGGCGCCCCCCGCGGCGGGGTCGGGCTCGGCTGCCGCCGGCTCCTCGTCCAGTCGCTCCAGATAGGCGTCGATCAGCGCCCGCATCGAGACCAGCGCCCCGCGCTGGACCTGCTGGAGCTGCTCCATCAGCTCCGGCGAGGCGGTGGCGCGAAGCACCTCGGCGCCGCGGCAGATCGGGCACCACTCCAGGCATTCGTGGGGGCTGTGCTGCTCGGGCTGTGCGGGCTCGTACATGTGATGCCGCCTCCGCCGCGCGGCGGTTCGTGCCGCGGGCCCGGTGCACGCTAGCGATACTGTCCCGATGGCGGTACGCGCGCCCCCCGGCGCCGGCGCCGCGAAAAACTTCGAGCCGAGCCAGGAGGCATCCCTTGACCCGATTTCGCAACCTCATGCTGTTTGCCGCGGTGGCCGCGCTCGCCACGGGACTCGTCGCCTGCGGTGGCGACGACGGCGGCGACGAGAGCTCCCGGCAGGTCCTCAACGGGGCGACCCTCAAGGGAGTCAAGAGCGGCAACCTCGACGTAACGTTGAACGTTCAGGCGGAGGGCGACGGGGGCGGAGACCTCGACGTCGAGCTGAGCGGACCGTTCCAGGGCCGCGAGAACGAGCAGCTGCCGCTCTTCGACATGAGCGCGACGGTCTCCGGCACGATGGACGGGGAGGACGTGGACTTCGACGGGGGCCTGACCTTGACCCGCGACGGCGCGTTCGTCAGCTACGCGGGCGACGCGTACCGGGTCAACCAGGAGATCTTCGACTCTCTCCAGGCGCGGTTCGGCGAAGCCGCGCAGCTCCCCTCGGAGGAGGGCACGGGCGACAACGTCGACCAGGCCTGCCGGGAGAAGGTCGAGCAGCTCGACGTGAGCGACTTCATGTCCGACCTCAGCAACGAGGGCACGGAGGAGGTCGGCGGCGTCGAGACGACGCACGTGAGCGGTGACCTGGACGTCGAGAAGGGCGTCAACGCGCTCGTCGGGATCGCTACCGATTCGGCCTGCCGAGGACAGCTGGGGTCGACGCCGGTGCCGCCGGTTGACTCGATCGGCGAGTTCAGGGACGCGATCCAGTCGGCCGGCGTCGACCTCTACGTCGCCGAGGACGGAATCATCCGCCGCGTCAGCGCCACCGTCGCGGTCGAGCCGCCCGAGTCGGGCAGCGGGCCGAGCAGCGCCGACCTCTCGATCGACGTCACGCTCTCCGATGTCAACCAGGCGCAGGTGATCCGCGCGCCGGCCGACGCGAAGCCGCTGGATCGGCTGCTGCGGCAGCTGGGTGTCGACACCGCGCTGCTCGACGCGCTCAGCGGCAGCGGCCCGGGCGGCCTGGGCGCCCTCCAGGGGCTGGGCGGCAGCGGATTGCCGGGCCTCGGCGGCGCCGCTCCCGGCGACGCGGTCCCGGGCGCCGCGGACGTTCCCGGGGTCGACTCCGATGCGCAGCAGGCGTATCTCGAGTGCCTGCGCAACGCGACCACCCCGGCCGATCTCCAAGCGTGCGCCCGGCAGAGCTCCAATTAGCCCGGTAGGGAGGGGCGCGGCCGGTCGGCCGCGCCCCGGCGCAACCGGAGAGACGCGATGAACGTCGTGCTGCTCGTGCTCAGCTTCGCGGTGATCCTCGCCGGGGCGCTGCTGTTCACCAACGCGGTCGAGTGGACCGGGCACCGGCTGGGGCTGGGCGAGGGCGCGGTCGGCAGCCTGCTGGCGGCGGTCGGGACCGCGATGCCGGAGACGCTGATCGCCGTCGTCGCCATCATCGTCGCCACGGAAGGCTCCGAGCAGGTCGCGATCGGGGCGATCGTCGGCGCCCCGTTCCTGCTCGGCACGCTGGCGATGGGCCTGGTCGGCCTCTTCGCCTTCGTCTACCGGGGCCGGCGGGCGCAGGGGGTCTCGCTCAACGCCCACTCGCGGACGCTGGAGCGCGACATCATCTTCTTTCTCTTCTTCTTCGCCGGCGCGCTGGTGCTCGGCTGGGGCGCGCCTGGAGAGCTGCGCATCCCGTTCGGGATCGCCTTCATCCTCGCCTACGTCTTCTACGTGCGCAGGACGCTGCTCGGCAGCGGCGCGATCCAGGCCGAGGACACGCTCAACCCGCTTATCTTCGAGCGCCGGTCGGAGCGGCGGGAGACGCCGAGCCTGCTGCTGTCGACGATCCAGCTGCTGGTCGGCCTGGGCGCGATGGTCGGCGGCGCCCACCTCTTCGTCGAGGAGCTGCTGCACCTGGCCGAGTCGATCGGGGTCGAGGCGCTCGTCCTCTCGCTGATCCTCGCCCCGCTGGCGACCGAGCTGCCGGAGAAGGTGAACAGCTTCTTCTGGGTGCGCGAGGGGAAGGACTCGCTGGCGCTCGGCAACATCACCGGCGCGATGGTCTTCCAGTCGACGATCCCGGTCGGGATCGGCCTGATCTTCACCGACTGGGTGCTGAGCACCAACGCGGCGATCTCCGTCGGTCTCGGCCTGGTCGGCGGCTTCCTCGCCTACGAGGCGCTGCACCGCCAGGGCCGCTTCGCCCTGCCTGCCGTCGCCGCCTGGATCGGCCTCTACGCCGCCTTCATCCTCGTAGTCGCAATAGGCGCCTAATCCTCCCGGCCGGGGTCCTGGCCCTCTTCGCCCTCGTCGTATTCCTCGTCGCCCTGCTCGAGCGCCGTCTCGGAGACCGAGTCACCGGCGCCGGGGTGGTAGTGGGTCTGGAAGTGCTCCAAAGCCCGGTCGCGGCGGTCCTCGTCCACGGGCACGTCGTCGGAGATGCGCACCCAGTCGGCGCCCTCGTAGGCCTCCATGTTGAAGACCTCCTGGTCGAGCGAGGTGGAGTCGTCGACGACGACCAGCACCTCGGTCTGCGGGTTGAAGTAGGTGCCTGGCTGCATCAGCAGCTCGTCGACCTCGACCACGTGCCCCTTCGTGTCTTCTGCCATGGCCGCGATGCTACAAGTCCGGTACTCTTGCTTGGCTGATTGACCAGTCAATCGGCTTTCGATCGCCCGCAGAAAAAGGAGCCGGAGCAGTGGTTGACTTCACCTTGACCGACGAGCAGAAGGATCTGCGCGAGCTGGCGCACAACTTCGCCGAGAAGGAGATCCGCAAGGTTGCCTGGGACTACGACAGGGATGGCACCTGGCCCCAGGAGATCATCGACAAGGCCTGGGAAGTCGGCCTTATGAACACCCACATCCCGGAGGCCTACGGCGGCCCCGGGCTCGACTACTTCTCAGGCTGCCTGATCGAGGAGGAGATGGGCTGGGGCTGCTCCGGGATCGGCACGTCGCTGATGGCCAACGGCCTCGCCTCCGCTCCGGTGGTGCTCGGCGGCTCCGAGGAGACCAAGAAGAAGTACTGCGGGAAGCTCTGCGAGGAGGCGAAGCTCGCCTCCTTCTGCCTGACCGAGCCGGACGCCGGCTCCGACGTCTCGGGGATGAAGACCCGCGCCGTCAAGAAGGGCGACAAGTGGGTGATCTCCGGCTCCAAGTGCTTCATCACCAACGGCAGCTACGCGGACTGGTTCACGGTCTACGCGAAGACCGACCCGGAGGCGGGCCACCGCGGCATCACCGCCTTCGTCGTCGACGCGGACGCCCCCGGCGTCACCGTCGACAAGAAGGAGGACAAGATGGGTCAGCGGGCCTCCAACACCGCGACCATCTCCTTCGACGAGGTCGAGATCCCGGCGGAGAACCTGATCGGCGAGGAGAACAAGGGCTTCAAGCTGGCGATGATGACGCTCGACCGCACCCGGCCGGGTGTCTCGGCGATGGCCGTCGGCATCGGCCGCGCGGCTTTCGAGTACGCGTCGGAGTACTCCAAGGAGCGCGTCCAGTTCGGCGTGCCGATCGCGATGCACCAGGCGATCCAGTTCATGATCGCCGACATGTCGACCAAGGTCGACGCCGGCAGGCTGCTGGTCTGGAACTCCGCGGTCCTGCTCGACCAGGGCAAGCGCAACACGCTCGTCTCCTCGCAGGCGAAGCGGTTCGCCGCCGACTCGGCGATGGAGATCGCCACCGACGCGGTCCAGGTCTACGGCGGCTACGGCTTCATCAAGGAGTACCCGGTCGAGAAGCTGATGCGCGACGCGAAGATCATGCAGCTCTACGAGGGCACCAGCCAGATCCAGCGCCTGGTGATCGCCCGCGAGGTGCTGCTGCCGCGCCAGATCGACGAGACGACTCCCGAGTCGCAGCAAGCCGCCAAGGAGGCCTCTGCGTCGGAGGAGAGCCAGACCGAGCAGGCCGCGGCCGCTGTCTAACGGCGGCGACAGCGGAGCGGGGGCGATAGTCACCGCGGCCGGTGTCTCCCGTCGTTTCGGCGAGGGCGCCGCCGCGGTCGACGCGCTGGACGGGGTCTCGGTCGACTTCGAGCGGGGCCGCTTCACGGCGATCATGGGCCCGTCGGGGTCGGGCAAGTCGACCCTGATGCACATCCTCGCCGGGCTCGACCGCCCGACCGCGGGGACGGTGGCCCTGGACGGGACCGAGATCACCGGTCTCGACGACGGCGAGCTGACCAGGCTGCGCCGCGACGAGCTGGGCTTCGTCTTCCAGTTCTTCAACCTGCTGCCGGTGTTGACGGCGGAGGAGAACATCCTCCTGCCGTTCTCGATCGCCGGCCGCAAGCCGGACACCGGGTTCATGGATCGCCTGGTCCGCACTGTCGGCCTCGAGGATCGGCTCAGCCATCGGCCCTCCGAGCTGTCGGGCGGCCAGCAGCAGCGGGTCGCCGTGGCGCGGGCGCTGGTCTCCAAGCCGGCGGTCGTCTTCGCCGACGAGCCGACCGGCAATCTCGACTCGAAGGCGGGCGCCGAGGTGCTGGGCCTGCTGCGCCAGGCCGTCGACGAGTTCGAGCAGACGGTGATCATGGTCACCCACGACCCGGCCGCCGCCGCCCACGCCGACCGCCTCGTCACCCTGCGCGACGGTCACGTCGTCCACGACGCGGCCCCCGGCACCGCGGACGAGGTGATCGAGCTGATGAAGCAGGTTGACTAGCCTCGCCCTGAAGAGCCTCTGGGCGCGCAAGGTTCGCGCGCTGACGACGACGATCGCGGTCGTCGTCGGCGTTGCCTTCGTCGCCGGCACCTACGTCCTCACCGACACCACCTTCGCGGCCTTCGACGAGATCTTCACCGACTCGCTGAAGGGCACCGACGTGGTGGTCACCGCTCGCGACGAGGTCGAGCAGGACACCGGCGAGGTCCCGAGCTTCGGCGCCGAGCTGCTGCCGGAGGTGAAGCGAGTGCCCGGGGTGGCGCTTGCGGAGGGGGCGGTGTTCACTCCGGGCGGCTTCTTCGACGCGGAGGGAGAGCGGATCGGCAACCAGTTCGCCCCCAAGTTCATCTCTTCGCTGCTGCCGCCGCGACTGGAGTCGCTCAACTACGTCGAAGGGCGAAAGCCGCGCAACGCGCGCGAAGCCTCCCTGGACCTGGCGGCCGCCGAGGCGGCGGGCATCGGGATCGGCGATCCGATCGAGCTGGCCGGCGAGCGGCGGGTGAAGCGCTTCCGCCTGGTCGGGCTGACCAAGCTCGGCGAAGCGTCGTTCGGAGGGGCGAGCATCGCCCAGCTGGTGCTGCCCGAGGCGCAGCGGATAACCGGCAAGGTCGGGCGCTTCGACCAGATCTCGGTCGCGGCCGTGCCCGGAGTCGCCGAGGGGGAGCTGAAGGAGCGAATCCAGCGGGTCGCGCCGCCGGAGGTGCGGGTGGAGACCGCCGAGGAGAACGCCAGCCGCTCCTCCAACCAGATTCGCGACAACCTCGGCTTCCTGCGCATCGCGCTCCTCGTCTTCGCCTTCGTCGCGCTCTTCGTCGGCGCCTTCCTGATCTTCAACACCTTCTCGATCACGGTCGCCCAGCGCATCTCCGAGTTCGGAATGCTGCGCACGCTGGGCGCCTCGAGGTCGCAGATCCTCGCTTCGGTCGTCCTCGAGGCGCTGGCGATCGGCCTGCTCGGCGCGCTGCTCGGCCTTGCCGGCGGCTTCGCGATAGCCAAGGGGCTGAACGCGCTGTTCGTCGCGGTCGGGATCGACCTGCCGACCACGGCTCTGGTACTGAAGGCGCGCACCGTGCTCGCAGCCTTCGGCATCGGGATCGGGGTGACCCTCGTCTCCTCGCTCATCCCCGCGCTGCGCTCGACCCGGGTGCCGCCGATCGCCGCGCTTCAGGCGGTGCAGCCACCGTCAGGCCGCCGGCGACGGCTTGCCTACGCGGTGCTGGCCGCGCTGCTCGGCTCCGCCGGCCTGGCGATGATTCTGGGCGGGCTGTTCGGCGGCGCCGAGTCGGGCACAGCGGCCGGGCTGATGGGCGGCGGGGCGGTCGCCGTCATCCTCGGCGTCTCGCTGTTCAGCCCTCGCCTGGTGCGGCCGCTGGCGGCTCTCGCCGGCTGGCCGCTGGAGCGGCTGCGGCGGCTGATCGGGCGCCTGGCGCGGGAGAACGCGCAGCGAAACCCGTCCCGCACCGCCGTCACCGCGGCGGCGCTGATGGTCGGCCTCGCCGTGGTCGTCTTCGTCACCGTCTTCGCCGCCGGCATCAAGAGCTCGATCTCCACCGCCGTCGACGACAGCCTTCAGGGCGAGATCGTGATCCAGAACAGCGACGGCTTCTCGCCGATCCCCAACGGTGCCGCCGCTGTCGCCGAGCGGGTCGAGGGCGTCGAGGTGGTGTCCACCCTGCGCGCCGCCCAGGCCCGGCTGTTGAACGGGGAGGGGGGCAAGCCGCGGGTCTCGGCCCTGGGCCGAGACGCCGGCGAGGTGCTGGACATCGACTGGGTGGAGGGCGGGCCGGAGACGCTCAGCGGCCTCACCGACGGCCAGGTCGTCCTCGATGACTCGTTCGCCTCCTCGAACGGCTTCGAGGAGGGCGGCAGGGTCCGCTTCCTCGGTCAGACGGGACGGCGGGTCGGCCTGGAGGTGGTCGGAACCTTCGACGACCGCGCCGACCTGCTCGGCAGCGCGGTCGTCACGCAGCCGCTGCTGGCTCGCGCCTTCGACCAGCGCGACGACGCCTTCGACTTCGTCAAGTTGGCGCCCGGCGCGAGTGCGAACGAGGTGCAGGCACGGCTGACGCGGGTGGTCGAGCGCGATTTCCCGACCGCCGAGGTGCTCAACCAGCAGCAGCTGAAGGACAACCAGGAGAACCAGGTCAACCAGCTGCTCGGGCTGATCTACGCGCTGCTGGCGCTGGCGGTGATCGTCTCCCTGTTCGGGATCGCCAATACGCTGGCGCTCTCCATCCACGAGCGCACGCGGGAGCTGGGGATGCTGCGGGCGATCGGCATGTCGCGCCGCCAGGTGCGGACGATGATCCGCTACGAGGCGGTGATCACGGCGCTGATCGGGGCCCTGCTTGGCATGGTGCTGGGGGTGATCTTCGCGGCGCTGATCGCCCAGCCCCTGAAGGACGAGGGCTTCGCCCTCTCCTACCCGGTGGGGACGCTGGTCGTGCTGCTGGCGCTGGCGGCGCTGGCCGGGGTGCTGGCCGCGATCCAGCCGGCCCGCCGCGCCTCCCGCCTCGACGTGTTGGAGGCCGTCTCCTACGAGTAAGTCCCCTTCTCGGCGCCGAACGTCCTAGATTCCCCCCTCCAGGGGGCGCTCCGGGACGTTCGGGGTCGAGTTCGGCTCCGGGAACGACGAAGCCCGCCACTGGGGCGGGCTTCGAGCCTAGGTCTGTAGCGGTCCGCTACGAGGTCTGCTGGACGCTCGCCGCGGCCGGGCCCTTGGGCCCGTCCTCGGACTCGTAGGACACCTTGGAGCCCTCGGTGAGCGTGCGAAAGCCCTCGGACTGGATCGCGCTGTGATGCACGAAGACGTCCTTGGAGCCATCGTCGGGCGTGATGAACCCGTAGCCCTTCTCATCGCTGAACCACTTGACAGTTCCGGTCGGCATTCCTTGCCTCCACTTCTATGTGCTGCGAACGCGGAGGCACTGGTAAACGCCTGCTCGCCGCGACACGACTTCGCCGAACCTCTTGATCCGGCCCTAACGGCGTGGACCGTAGCAGGGCGGCGGCCGTTCGACAGGGCGACTGGCCCGACGGCGGCCGCTCGTCCGGGCCGGCCCGCCAGCCCGATGGCGTCCCGGGCCCCGGCCCGACCGGCCGCCGACCGCCGCAGCCCGGCCCGATTCCTCTTGATTACGAGACACCTGCCGATACCTTGAATTGACTTGCCTGTGGGAATTCGAGCATCGCACCGAGCACGATGGCCAATCGCCCTCCTGCTTGCTGCTGGGCTGGTTTGCGCGGCGGGGACAACCGCTGCGGCGGCGCCCGGTGCCGGCGTTGCCGGATTGGACGCAACGGCTTTGGACGCTCCGCGATTTGTCCCGGGCGAGGTCATTGTCCGCTTCAAGTCGACGACCAGCCGGTCGCGCCGGATTGCAGCGAGACGTGAGGCTGGGGTTCGGGGAATCGAGGGCCTCGGTGTCGGAGGCCTCCAGCTTGCGCGAGTCACCGACGGAGATTCGGTGGCGGAAACGGTCGGCAAGCTGCGAGTGGACCCGAGAGTTCTGTACGCGGAACCCAACTACCTGCGTCGGCTCAACGCGATCCCCGACGACGAGTTCTTCGACCAGCAATGGGGTCTCCACAACACCGGGCAGGAGATCGGCCCATTGAACGTCACCGGGACCTTCGACGCCGACATCGACGCGCCAGAAGCGTGGGACATTGAGACCGGCTCCGCCGACATCGTCGTCGCCGTGATGGACACGGGGGCCGACCTCGCCCATCCTGAGCTCGCTGGCCAACTCTGGGAAAATACCGCAGAGGTGAATGGCACGCCGGGGGTGGACGACGACGGCAACGGCTACGTCGACGACAAGAACGGCTACGACTTCGTCGGCGACAGCCTCGCCGACTCCGACGACGACGATTCGGATCCCACTGATGTCGGCTGGCACGGAACCCACGTCGCGGGCACGGCGCTCGCGGAGGGAGACAACGAGCTTGGGGTCACGGGTGTCGCACAGAACGCTTCGTTGATGGTGCTCAAGGTGTGTGCGCTGGACAGTTCCGACCCACCTGAGCCGGTTTGTCCGATTGCGGCGATGATCGACGCCTACCGTTACGCGGCGGCCAACGGGGCGCGCGTTCTCAACGGTTCCCTGGGCGGCGAGTCTTTCTCACTCGCGGAGAGAGAGGCCCTCAACGATTCGCCCGAGACCCTCTTCGTCTTCGCGGCCGGCAACGGCGGCGACGATGAAGCAGGAGACGACAACGACGTCACCCCTAACTACCCGTGCGCCCACGATGAGGCATCTGCCTATACGTCAAACAATTTGATCTGCGTTGCGGCGACCAATCAGAACGACGAGCTCGCGTCGTTCTCGAACTACGGCGACGAGTCCGTCGACATCGCCGCCCCGGGCGTCCGCGTGCTCAGTACGTACCCGGAGTTGCAGTTGGCCTATGCGTCGGGCACATCGATGGCAACACCGCACGTGACCGGTGCCGCGGCGCTGATCTTCTCCGCCAACCCGGTTCGCACTCCTTCGCAGGCAAAACAGGATCTGACGACCAGCGTCGACTCGAACGCCTTGATCTCGGGGAAGCTTGCGAGCGGCGGTCGCCTCAATGTTGGGAGGGCCCTCGGAGCACCGGTCGGCGATCCACCTGACCCCATGCCGGACCCCGATCCTGACCCCATGCCGGACCCCGATCCTGAACCAGAGCCGCCCGCATCTGACCCCGTGCCCGGACCGGACGAGCCGACACCCGGCGATGGCAGCGGATCGGACGGATCGACATTCAGTGATGCCAACTCGCAGGCCGGGTCGCGCAACCGGATCGCACCGCGCACCGGGTTCGCCCGCCGGCCGCGGCGGGTGGTGTGGACGCCCTGGCGGTTCAGGCGGGTGTTCTTCCGGTTCCGGTCGAACGAGCGGGGGGTGGACTTCCTCTGCAACTTCGACCGGAGGCCGACAAGGCGTTGCGGGCCGCAGTTCCTGCGCTGGTTCCGGGTCGGCCGTCACGTGCTGCGGGTCAGCGCCCGCGACCGGGCCGGCAACGTCGACCGAAGCCCGGCGGTATTCCGCTTCGTCGTGCGCCGCATCCCGCGCCGCTGATCCGGTCGCGCCATCAGCGGAACCCCTCAGGTGTCTTCGCTCCGACCTTCCGGTGTTCCTTATGCCCGTATAGGGGGCATAAGGAACACCGGAGCGCGGGTCGACGCCTCAGGCGTCTTCGGCATGGATCGCCTTCCGGTAGGTGTTTTCGTCGAGCAGCAGCGGCCAGGGGCCGTCGGCCGACTCGGTGGCGCGGAAGTCGGTGAAGTCGAAGGTGAAGACCGGGAACCGGTGGCGCTCGGCGATCGCCATCACCGCGGTGTCGACGAGGCCGAGTTCGAGGTCGGCGTAGCGGGCGTCGATCTCGACGGCGCGGCGCAGAAGGCCCGAGGTCAGCGGCTCGGTTTCGAAGGTCCCCCGTGCGATCGACCGCATCAGGCCACGCGCCGTGGCCGAACCGGAGCGCTTCCGGACCAGGTGGTCGACTTCCGCGAGGACCGGGGTGGGGATCACCGCCTCCTGGCGGAGGGTCCTGATCGCGTGGCTTGCCATCGGGTGCGCCGGATCGCGCTGATCCATGGCCGCGACCAGCGGCCCGCTATCGACGATTACCTTCATCGTCCGGCTTCTCGGGGTCGTTCGGCTCTTGGGGCTTGACCGGCAAGTCCCCCGGCTTCTCACCCGGGCCCCACGGCTTCAAGCCCAGGTATTTCTCCGCGTTGATGCTGAGATCTCCGGGCCCCTCAAAGGAGCCGATCCACTCGAAGGCCGAGTCGTCGTCATCGTCGAGCCGGGGAGAGGCGTCGACGATCAGGCGCGCGACGGTGGCCGAGAACGACTCGCCCGGCTCGCGGTTGAGGTGGACGAGCATCTCGACATCCTCGGGAAGATAGATCGTTCGGCGCGGCATCGTCTGCGGCATTCAGGGGAGTATGAACCCAACAATCATACTTATCGCGCATCACGTGTCACGAAAGTGCCACGAATCCGTGACGACTTCCGCGCAACCGATTAGCGGCAAGGGTGAGCGCCCCGCGGCCCCGGGCGTGAGGGGGTATCCGGGACGTTCAGCGAGCGCGCTCAGGCCGCCAGGGTCGGCGCCGCCGGCTCGCGCAGTCGCGCGGCGAGCGCGGAATGGCGGGTGCCGCTGTCGTCGCGGCCCACCGCCATCTGCAGCGCCCCCGGGTCGCCGACCAGGATGCAGGTGCTGCGGGCGCGGGTGATCGCCGTGTAGAGGAGGGGGCGGTTGAGCATCCGCGCGTGGGAGCGGTGGCAGACGCCGACGACGACCGGCACCTCGCAGCCCTGCGCCTTGTGGACGGAGATCGCGTAGGCGAGGCGCAGCGTCGCCGTCTCGTCGTAGGGGACGTGCAGCGTCGCCCCCTCGTCGGTCTCCAGCACGATCGTCTGCTCCTCCGGGTCGTCGTCGACGAGGAAGCAGATCGAGCCGTTCATCAGCCCCAGCTCGTGCGAGTTGCGGGTCTGGATCAGGCGGTCGCCGACCCGGAAGCGGTCGTTCAGCGCCGGCTTGCCGCGCGGGTTCAGCGCCGCTTGGAGGCGCTCGTTCAGGGCGTCGATCCCGACCGCCGTCCGGTACATCGGCGCCAGCACCTGGACGTCGCGGATCGGGTCCAGCTCCAGCCGCTGCGGCACCCGCTGTGCGACTACCTGCACCACCGTCTCCAGCGCCCGCTCCGGCACCGGTCGGTCGATGAAGAAGAAGTCGTGGTCCTGATCCTCGTCGGGCTCGCGGGACGGCGTGCGGCCGCTGTTGATCGCGTGCGCGGCGGTGGTGATCATCGAGCGCGCCGCCTGGCGGAAGATCTGGTTGAGCCGCACCACCGGCGCCGCGGCCGAGGCGATCAGGTCCTCGAACGGCTTGCCGGCCCCGATCGGCGGCAGCTGGTCGGCGTCGCCGACGAAGACGACATGGGTCGACTCGGCGAGACCGCCGAGCAGCGCGTCGATCAGCCGCAGGTTGAGCATCGAGGACTCGTCGACGACGACCAGGTCGACTGGGAGGGGGTGGCCGGGCTTGAAGGCGGGCTCGCGCCCCGGCTGCCACTCCAGCATCCGGTGGATCGTCATCGCACCGTGCCCGGTCGCCTCCTCCAGGCGGCGCGCCGCTCGCCCGGTGGGCGCGCAGAGGGCGACCTTGGCGCCGGTCGCCGCGGCCTCCGCGACGATCGCCCGCGTGCAGACGGTCTTGCCGACCCCGGGCCCGCCGGTGATCACCGAGAGGCGAGCCGCGAAGGCGTTGCCCACCGCCGCCCACTGCTCGTCGGTGAGGTTGTCGACGGCGCCGGCGGCCTCCTCCTTGTCCCCGGTCGTTTGCGGCGGCGCTTCCGGGACCCGGTGATCGAGCCGCGGCGGCCCGGCCGCTCGCGAGCGCAGCGTCGCCGCCACCCGCAGCTCGCAGTCCCGCGTCGTCCTCCGGTAGACGCACCCTTCCTCCACCACCAGCCCGGAGGCGGCGACCAGCACGTCGGGGTCGGGGTCGACGCCGAGCAGGTCCGCGGCCCGCCGCCGCAGCTCCTCCACCGGCAGGTTGGTGTGGCCCTGCTGCTCGGCCTCCGCCAGGGCGAAGGCCCCGGCCGCCTGCGCGCGGCGCTTGGACTCCGGCGGCACGTCGGCGGCCAGGGCGATCTTGTCCGCCCGGGCGAAGCCGACCCCGTCCACCTCGGTCAGCCGGTAGGGGTCCTCGTGCAGGACGAGCATCGCCTGGTCGCCGTAGCGGGCGTGGATCGGCGCGGCCAGGTGGGCGAGGCCGTGCGGGGCCAGCTGCACGTGCAGGTCGCGCACCGCCCGCGAGGCATTCCAGGAGTCGGCGGCGGCGGCCGCCTGCTTGGCGCTGACCCCGCGCAGCGCACCGAACGCTCGCGCCGGATCGGCGGCGATCGCCTCCATCACCTCCTCGCCGTGCTCGTCGACCAGCCGCTCGGCGCGGGCCGGGCCGATGTGGCGCAGCGAGGTGAGGTAGGCGACCTGCCCCTCGCGGTCGGCGGGGTCGAGCGGCAGCGCCCCCTGCGCGCGCAGCTGGCGCCCGTAGCGGGCGTGCGTCTGCCACTCGCCGCTGACCTCGGCCAGCTCGCCGGGGCTGAGGTGGGCGACCGGGCCGACCAGCGCAAACCCTTCGCCGCTGTCGCGGTCCTGCACCTCCAGCACCGCGTAGCCGTCGTCCTCGGCGCTGAAGATGCAGCCCAGCACCTCGACTGTGCCGGCGTAGGTCGCCTCATCGGCGCCGAACAGAGTGGCAGCGGCCTCCATGCACCCAAACTAGCCGCCGCGCAGGCGGCACTCTCCCCCTGCGCCTCGGCCGATCGGCCGGAAACCCGCAAAGAGCGAGGGCAAAACCCCTCAGCCCTTTGCTCAGTGCCCGTGGGCACGGGCGAGGAGGAAGCCGGCCGCGGCGGCGCCGAGGCCGAGGACGATGCTGGCGAGGGTGTAGAGGACGGCGAGGCGCAGCTCTCCGGCGTCGGCGTCGAGGATCGCCTGCACGGAGAAGGTCGAGTAGGTGGTGAAGCCGCCGAGCAGGCCCACCCCGACCCCGACCCGCACCTCCGGCGAGAACCAGGGGGCGACGACGAAGTAGCCGAGCATGAAGGAGCCGACGGTGTTGATCGCCACCGTCGCCCAGGGCAGCGCCGCCCCGTGGAAGGCGGAGCTGATCCCGTAGCGGGCCAGCACTCCCGCCAGCCCGCCGATTGCCACGAAGAGGACCGTCACGGCGCGCATCATTTCGACCGGTCCCGACGCTGCCGCTTGCGGGGCCGGAGGCGCCGCCCGCCGCCCCGCCCGCGGTAGCTTCACCGGGGTGAGCGATTCCCCCAACGGCCTCTGTGACAGCTGCGAGCAGCAGCGCGTCATCCGCAACACCCGCGGCTCCTCGTTCTCGCTCTGCGAGCGCTCCCGCACCGACCCCGCCTACCCGCGCTATCCGTCGGTGCCCGTCCTGCGCTGTGCCGGCTACGTCAGGAGGGTTGCGGAGCCGGGGGAGGAGCCTCCGGCCCCGCGCTCCGGGCCGCGGTGATCGCCGCGGCCAGCATCCCGAACCCGGCGATGACAGCGGCCAGCCAAACGACTACGCCGACGACCGGAATCAACGTCAGCAGCTGGAGGATCGCGAAGCCGGCGAGGAAGGCGAGGTAGCGACTGGTCGGCGCCTTGACGATCGCCCGCCCGACGGCCCAGCCACTGGTGACGAAGGCGATCGCGGCTAGCGGCAGCCACGCGAGGAGGATGCCGATCGCCAGCGGCAGGCCGACCAGGGTGATCGCCGCGACGACGCCCAGGACAGGCAGGCCGACGAACACCGCGAGCCCCATCCAGACCACTGTTCCGATCCGCGCTTGCACCTGCGCGAAGGCGGCGTCGGCGGCGCGCGGGGCCAGCACCAGCAGCAGCAGGCCGAGCACCAGCCCGGAGATCGCCGTCGCCAGCCAGAAGGCGAAAGCGCTGACGACCGGGGCGATGTCGAGTGCGTCGGAGATGTCCTCCTTGCTGACGTCGCCCTCGACCGTCGCCCGCCTCGCGATCACGGGCTCGTCGTCTCCGTAGGTGAGGTCGCCGGTGAGGACGGCGCCGGGCAGCAGTCGCGCCTGCCCGGAGAACGCGGCCAGGTCGCCGTCGACCCGCCCGGAAACGAAGACATCGCCGCTGGCCACCGCCACGTCCCCGTCCACACGGCCGGCGATCCGCACGTCGCCGTGCGCGACGAAGACCCCGTCGACGACCTGGCCGCGCTCGACGGCCACGTCGCCGACGATGACGACGATCGCGTCGTCGTCGGACCCCGTTTGCGCAGTCGCGCCGGCGGCGCCGAAGGCCAGGGAGAGAAGGGCCGCCAGCAGGAACACGATCGGGATCGAAGCGCGTCTCACCGTGGCGGCCAGCCTACCCCTGCGAGCGCCGCGCGGCTACCCCGAAAGAAATTCGGATTCCGTGTCGATTTCGCCACTCCTCGCTCGTCGCAGTGGATAGAGCGGTTCAATTCAGGTGCGGCCGACGCGGCTGCGCCGACACAAAGGAGACGACAGATGCGATTCATGGTGCTGGTCAAGGGTGACGCGGACTACGAGAACGGCGCGATGCCCAGCGAGGAGCAGCTTGCAGCGATGGGCAGGTTCAACGAGGAGATGGTGAAGGCCGGCGTGATGCTCGCCGGCGAGGGGCTGCACCCGACCTCCAAGGGCGCGCGGATCCGCTTCGAGGGCGGCGAGCAGACGGTGGTCGACGGCCCCTTCGCGGAGACGAAGGAAGTGCTCGGCGGCTACTGGCTGATCCAGACCCGTGACCGCGACGAGGCGATCGAGTGGCTCAAGCGCGCGCCTTTCGAGGACGGCGACGAGGTGGAGATCCGCCAGGTGTTCGAGGAAGACGACTTCGGCGAGGAGTTCACGCCGGAGCTGCGCGAGCAGGAGCAGCGCATCCGCGCCCAGGCCGAGGAGAACCAGGCGTAGCTGCGGTTAGCCCTGGAGTGCCGGGTCGAGTCCGCCGAGCTTGGAGATGTCGGGTGGGTCATAGACCTCGCCGGGGACGCCGCCCAGGACCAGTAGCCGGATGCCCTCGTCGCCCGGCAGCACCTTGCGCGGCACCCCCGGGCTGACCCGCGCAACGTGATCGGCGTCGAGGGGGTGCAGCTCACCGTCGATCTCGATCCGCCCACCGCCGCGCAGCGCGATGAAGACCTCTTCCTGGCCGTCGCCGGCGTGGTCGTGCGTCGGGTAGCGCTCGAAGTTGGGCGGCATGTCGATGATCTGCATGCCGAACGACTCGACCCCCAGCTCCGCCCGCGCCCGCTTGAAGCCGCCGCCGTAGATCGCTTCCATCTCGTCGATCTTCTTCACCGCGAATCCCGCCATCGGTCCCCCCGTCGGTATGGTCGCCTTGTTGGCCGGCCAGATCATCCCACCGACAAGCCGAGGGAGACCGTGACAGGCCCCACGCAGGAGGCTGCGGACGACTTCGCCCGCCGCTTCGCCGAGTTCTGGGCGGCGCCGAGCCCGGATCGGCTCGCCACCGTGCTGTCGTCGAACGTCCGCCTCGTTGCGCCGATGACGCCGACGACTCACACCCTCGAGGAGGGTCAGAGGGTCTTCGCCGACCTCTTCGAGCTGATCCCCGACCTGACCGGCGAGGTCCACCGCTGGGGCGCGACCGAGGACGGCGTGCTGATCGAATTCATCCTCAGCGGCACCACCGGCGGCGGGCCGATCTCCTGGCACGCCGTCGACCGCTTCACCCTCGGCGACGACGGCCTCGCCACCGAGCGGATCTCCTACTTCGACCCGAACCGCATCGCCCTCACCATCGCCCGCCGCCCCCGCGCCTGGCCCGGCTTCGCCCGCGCCCAGCTCAGGCAGCTGCGGCGCTAGGGGATCGAGCGGGCCAGCCGGCAACCCTGCTGTCTGTCACGGCCCGGCCCACCGAAGCATCGGTCATTGCCCGGGCCGCCGTCCAGGTAGTCGTTGCCGCGATTGCCCAGCAGGACGTCCGCGGCGCTCGCGCCGCGCAGCAGATCGTTGCCGGGACCTCCCGTGAGCACGTCCCGGTTCCCGCCGCCGTTGATCATGTCGCGTCCGCTGCCACCGACCAGGCGGTCGCGGCTGATCGATCCGTGGATCCTGTCCGGGCCACCGCCGCCATGCGCGAGGGTGGTGATCTCCTCTCCCGGAACGAGCCCGGGCCCGCTGTCCAGTGCCTCGATGCTTATCGAGTCCCTCCAGTTGAAGGTGCGGACGACCAGCTTCGTGATCCCCGTCGGGGGGCAGAACGCCTGCGTAGGGGAGCCTGCGAACGGCACACAGGGCGGAACGGGCGTCAGGCCCCAGGAATCGGTGACGAGGAACCTGATCCCCTCAGGCCACAGGCTCCTGTTGACGTTGACCGAATTCCTCTCCCCGGGCGCCGCAATGACGCTCAACGTCTCGCCGGAGACCGAAACCTGGCTGGCGCCTGCGCTTCCCGTGCCCGCAGCGAGCGTCATGGCAAGCACAGCGCTCAGCAATGCCGGCCGCCGCCCCCGCCTGGAGCTCATCCAGATCGCGATCTTCCTGCCCCGTTCGATGGCGCGCATCTTAGGATGTGCGCGCAACTGCTGTGCTGGCGCTCAAGTCCGCGCCCAGGCGGCCGATCAGTCCACATCGCACAGCGACTCTCGAAGATCCTCGGATACGCCCTCGCTGCGGCGCTTGCCGCCGCTGCCCTCTCCGGCTGTGAGATCAGCGTGGGCACCACCTCGTCGGACTCCTCCACCGTCGACGGCGCCACCGTCGAGCAGTCCCTCACCGCGGAGCTGACCCAAGAGTCGGGAACGCCGCCGGAGTCGATTGAGTGCCCCGAGGAGATGGACGCCGAAGAGGGCAAGCGCTACGAGTGCACGGTCGTCCACCCACAGGACGGTCCTCAGACGGTCAACGTGACCATGCACGCCGACGGCGGCTTCCGCTGGTTTGTTCCCTGAGTGGCGGGATATCAGGCGACCGCGACACGGGTCCAATAGGACGCGGGCAGAGTCGACCCGCAGCTGCGCAGTCGCACGGTTCCGAGGAACCGCCTTGGCGGAGCCGGTCAGCGTCCGGCCACGCGCAACTCGACCGCGTGGATCTGCTCCTGCTCGTAAGAGCCGGTCTGCACCGGCCCCGCCGCGCTGACCAGATCTCCCACTCCCGGCAGCGGCTCCGGCCGCAGCCCCTTCCGCACGTCGATCGCCGTCAGCCCCGGCAGGCTGATCCCCTGCGGATCGGCCACCACGAAGTGCGCATCCCCGTCCCCGTCCGGATCGACCGCCTCGACGTAGACGATCCGCCCCGTCGTCGTCCGGCAACCATCCAACTCCGCCGGACAGCGCGCCGGCTCCACCGACTCCTCGACGTCCCTGGCCCGCTCGGCTCGCCCAGACGACGCCCGTTCGATTGCCGGCCGCGTCTCCGCCGTGTTGTCAGCCTCCCCGCCACATCCAAGGAGACCGATGAGAGGAATACAGGCACCTATCGAAACAACCCTCATCCCCCGGATTCTGACTCCGAGAAGTCTCAGGCCGGCGTCAACGCGTCGCGCAGCTCTTCACGCTCGATCGAAACTCGCTCAGGCAGCGTGATCGTGATCTCTCCCTCATTCTCCAGCAGCCAGCGCGGGCGAACTATCGTGATACCGATCAGATTGCCATCGGCATCGAAGCGCAGGTGGTGCCCTTCGGGAGACTCGTCGAAATCGCTTGCCTCGGCGGGATCTGCGCTATGCAGATAGAGCACGTCGGCGTCCTTGTCGTACCGGACTCGGTCGAATGTGATGCCCGCGATCTTCACGCTCATGGGAATAATCTCCGTGGGAACGCGGTGATGTCTACCGCTGGCGCTTTGGTGGCGGAAGGTGGTGCGTCACCTTCGCCCCGATCAGGCCCGCGATGCACGCCGCAAGGACGAACGCCGTGCCACCGACATTCCCGTTGGCGTCGGTGGCAACCAATGCCAAACCCGTGATTGCTCCAACGGCAGCAGACGCCAAGAGTCCGATGAACATTGGCTTTGCCATGGAAGCCATCCTAGCCCACGAAGTTGTCAATTCCGATCACCACCGCGCCCGTCGCCAGGCCACAGAATCCCCCGTTTGAAGTCGCCCGCTGCACGTCTTCCTCGGAGGCGCGATTACGAATCGCCTGACCGCGAGCGATGAAGGCGCCGATGGCCATTGCGGCGGCGAGAAACCCTGCGGCGAGGGCTGACCGGTCGAGCACTGCGCCGGCGAGGGGAAGGATCGTTGCCATGTGGGGAGCATGGCGAGCTAAGTGTCACGCGTGGCTCGCAAAGCGCACCAAAAGTGCGTCAACCACCAGACGGCTTATCCTGAGCGAATCGTGGGTGCAGGGGAGAGGGTGGCGTCAGGTTGGGCGGTGAGCGGGCGACTCGGCCCGTAGCGGCATGCAGGTGGTCGACGACAAGCTGGTCCTCTCCGCGAGCGATCTGAACAACTTCCTCGCCTGCGAGCACCTGACGACGCTCGACCTGGCGAAGGCGCGGGGGGAGCTGGAGGCGGAGCCGGCGCGGGGCGCGGACGCGGAGCTGCTCGCCCGCAAGGGCGATGAGTTCGAGGCGGAGTACCTGGCGGGGCTGAAGGCGGAGGGGCTGGAGGTGGAAGAGATCCCCTTCCCGGAGGACGGCTCCCGCGAGGCGCTGGAGGCGGCCGCCGCCGCAACCGAGGAGGCGATGCGCGCCGGCGCCGAGGTGATCTACCAGGCGACGTTCTTCCGCGACTCCCTCCGCGGCCACACCGATTTCCTCTTCCGTGTCGACCGCCCCTCTGCCCTCGGCGACCACAGCTACGAGGTCGCCGACACCAAGCTCGCCCGCCGCGCCAAGCCCTACTTCATCCTCCAGCTCTGCTTCTACAGCGAGCTGCTCGCCGCCGTCCAGGGCACCGAGCCAGAGCAGATCCACGTCATCCTCGGCACCGGCGAGCAGCGCTCCTTCCGCCTCGCCGAGTTCTCCGCCTACTTCCGCCACGTCCGCCACGGCTTCCTCGCCACGATGGCCGCCGGCATCGACGGCACCTACCCCGAGCCGGTCGAGCACTGCCGGCTCTGCCGCTGGCGCACCCTCTGCGACGAACGCCGCGCAGCCGACGACCACCTCAGCCTCGTCGCCAACATCACCCGCCGCCAGCGGGAGTTGCTGCGCGAGGCTGGCTTCGACACCCTCGCGGCGCTCGGCAGCGCCGAGCAGCTCGCCGTCCCGGGCATGGACCTCAGGGTGCTGGATCGCCTCCACGACCAGGCCGCCCTCCAGCTCGCCGCCCGCGAGAGCGGCAAGCACGACTACCTCCTGCTCGAGCCCCAGCAGGACAGGGGCTTCGCCCGCCTGCCGCGCCCCTCAGACGGCGACGTCTTCTTCGACATGGAGGGAGACCCGTTCTTCGACCGCGACGGGCTCGAGTACCTGTTCGGCCTGGTCACGGTCGACGGCGGCGAGCCCGGGTTCACCGCCTTCTGGGGCCGCGACCGCGACGAGGAGAAGCGCGCCTTCGAGCAGTTCGTCGACTTCGTCCTCGCCCGCCGCCGCGACCACCCTGACCTCCACGTCTACCACTACGCCAGCTACGAGATCACCGCGCTGAAGCGGCTCGCCGGCGCCCACGGCAGCCGTGAGGAGGAACTCGACCAGCTCCTGCGCGAGCAGGTCTTCGTCGACCTCTACAAGGTCGTCAAGGAGGCGCTGCGCATCTCCCAGCCCAGCTACTCGATCAAGAAGGTCGAGGCCTTCTACCGGGGCGCGCGCGACGGGGCGGTCACCGACGGCGGCGACTCGATCATCAAGTTCGAGCAGTGGCTCGAGGAGCGGCAGGACTCGCTCCTCGAGGAGATCGCCGCCTACAACGAGGACGACTGCGTCTCCACCTGGGAGCTGCGCGAGTGGCTGCTGGGGCTGCGCACCGAGGCCGAGCGCAAGTTCGAGGGCTGGGAGGAAGCGCAGCACATCCGCTGGTTCGAGGCCGAGCCGCCCGAGCGCAGTGAGGAGGCGCTGGCGCTGCGCGAGGAGAACGAGCAGCTGATGCACGACCTGCTGGACGGCGTCCCCGCCGAGGCGGCCGCCCGCGGCCCCGAGCAGCAGGCCCGCTGGCTGGCGGCGCAGCTGCTCGAGTACCACCAGCGCGAGGCGCGCCCGGTCTGGTGGGCCCTCTTCGACCGCATGGAGGCCGAGCCCGAGGACCTGAAGGAGGACCCCGACACGATCGCCGTCATCGTCCACGACGAGGCGACGGAGCCCCGCCCGGAGAAGCAGTCGCTGATCTACCGCCTCACCTTCCCGGCCCAGGAGACGAAGCTCGGCCCGAACTCCAGCGCGGTCGACGCCGCCGACGGCGCCAACCCGGGCACGCTGGTCGGCATCGACGCCGAGCAGGGCTGGCTGGAGCTGAAGCGCGGCAAAAAGCTCCAGGAGCGCCCCTTCCCCGAGGCGCTGATCCCAGGCGGCCCCTACGACACCCGCCAGCAGCGCGGCGCCCTGCGCCGGTTGGCGGCCGCGCTGCGCGAGGAGGGCGCCGGCCCGCAGGGCTCCTTCTCCGCCGCCCGCGGCATCCTGCACCGCGCCGAGCCACGCCTGCGCGACCGCCGGCCCGGCGAGCCGATCGACCACCGGGGCATGTCGATCGAGGAGCTGAAGGAGGTCGTCGCCTCCCTCGAGGACAGCCACCTCTTCATCCAGGGCCCGCCGGGGTCGGGCAAGACCTGGAGCGGCGCGCGGCTGGTCGTCGACCTGATCGACCGCGGCAAGCGCGTCGGCGTCACCTCGACCAGCCACAAGGTGATCCACAACCTGCTGGCCGAGGTGGAGGACGTCGCGCACGCCCAGGGTGTCGACTTCCGCGGCAGCAAGAAATCCAGGAAGGGCAACCCCGAGTCGGAGTTCGACTCCCCGCACGGCCTGATCGAGTCGATCGACGACAACACCGCCCTCAACAACCCCGATGTCCACCTCACCGCCGGCACCGCCTGGCACTACTGCCACGAGGAGACCGAGCCGCTCGACTACCTCTTCATCGACGAGGCCGGCCAGGTCTCCCTCGCCGACGCGCTGGCCCTGGCCACCGCGGCCCGCAACGTCGTCCTGCTCGGCGACCCCCAGCAGCTGCCCCAGGTCTCCCAGGCCGCCCACCCGGACGGCTCCTCGCTCTCCGTCCTCGAGCACCTGCTGGGCGACGCCCAGACCGTCGACCCCACCCACGGCGTCTTCCTCGAGCAGACCTGGCGCCTGCATCCCGACGTCTGCGGCTTTGTCTCGGAGCTGATGTACGACGGTCGGCTCGGATCGGCCCCCGGCTGCGAGCGCCAGCGCATCGACGCGCCGGATGTCACGGCTTCTGACTCATCGGGCGAGGGGCGTGAATCTGACCCCGCCGAGAGACTCACCGGCACCGGCCTGCGCTGGCTGCCGGTAGAGCATGAGGGCCGCACCCAGTCCTCAGAAGAGGAGGCCGACCGTATAGCCAAGGCGATCGAGCCCCTCCTCGACGGCGCCACCTACACCGACTCAGAGGGCGACGAGCACCCCCTAACCCCCGAGGACATCCTCGTCCTCACCCCCTACAACGCCCAGGTCAAGTGCCTCCAGGACCGCCTGCCAAGCGAAATCCGCATCGGCACCGTCGACAAGTTCCAGGGCCAGCAAGCACAAATCACCTTCTTCTCCATGGCCACCTCCAGCGGCGACGAGATCCCCCGCAACGTCGAGTTCCTCTTCTCCCGCAACCGCCTCAACGTCGCAATCTCCAGGGCACGCTGCTTGGCGATCCTGGTGGCAAGCCCAAAGCTCCTCGACATCAAGGCGAACTCAATCGAACAGATGCGCCTCGCAAATGCTTTGTGTCGGTTGTTCGAGCAGCAGAGGCTTACGACTGAGCTGGGGACCTAATTGTGCTGGGCATCCTTCTTGAGCCCAGCCTTTGTCTCCCTGGCTGCTTTGGTATACCGCGGCTTGTGTACATTCTTTTGGGACCGCCAATATTGACTAAATCGCTCGTAAACGTCTTGCCTCTTAAAAAACGGCGATAGTTCCAAACGGTCCTTCCCGGTGCCGCGTTCGGCACGATAGAACGCCAGCGCGCCCTTGAACGTATGCTCGATCGCACGCTGCAAGCCGCGAAACCTCTGATCGCTACGTGAATTCTCGCAGATATCAATGAATGTGCTCTGGCTCTTCATAATGTCTGGGCTTAAGTCTTCCCAAAGTAGCCTCAAGACCACGTACTTCGCCCATTGACGCTCGGGTGAACCCCAGGCAGCCGCCCCGACAGACTTCGATAGCCACCATCGGCACAGCAGATTGCGCGTCGGTCGCTTGAAAACGTGATGGTAATGGGGCGCTTCGAATAAGACGTCAACGCCACGCCTAACAAGAGTTGCGCTCTCAGTTCCAGCAGCTGCCTTTGCTAGAGCTTCCTTGGAGAACTTCCATTCGTGCTGCCTGGCAAGGGCTGCGACTTCGCTGGGTGCAGCCCGCTTGCGTTGGTAGTGATATCCGAGCTGGTGCAAGTCCCGCTCTAGACCGACCTGAATCCGATCATTGGATCGTAGGTCGGCAGCTTTGATTCGATTCTGGGAATTTGTCGCCTCGACGATACGACTAACGATGGCGTCGTATGCCGCCCAGTCGTCGGATTTGCCGTCCCGGGCGATGCTGATGACTCGTACTGACACTCGCGCCTTCTGTGCACCGCGTGGAACAGCGCTGAGCGCGTAACTGGTTTGCTGACCGTTGATGATCTGCGGATTGCGAAGATTAAGCCGCTCGCGACCAGCTGAGCTCTCAAGCTCCGCGTGATCGCAAACAAAGGTAATGCCGTTGTTCAGGTACCAGAAGCTCGAAGGATCCGTGCGAAGTGTCTTCCGAATGTCCTGGTTGATTGTGGTCTCACCGAGATACCCCCGAATGTTCCGCGCAAAGAGCTTGACGCCGTATTGATCAACAAGCTGCCCGACCTCAGCGCCGTTGACCGAAAAGATCCATGACGACACCCCAGTGGACTGATCGAACTGTTCTTGAGGTCGCCCGTCAACAGCGAGCTCCACAGAAGGCACTGGAGGGGCCACACCATCAAGATAGTCAGCGAGTACGGAGATGATCTGACGCCCGGTGAGTATCGCTAGACGGGGTCGTTGAGCAGCCGGCGTTTCGACTTTCCTTACGAGGCGCTTTGCTTCATTGACAAGCGCTGGCGCGCAGCGACCAAGCGTCGCGTAGTGAAGATTGAGGCGATAGGAACGCTTGAGGATTCGCTCCCTTGCCTCAAAAACCTTCGACCGGGCAGCACCCTCGAGTCCGTTGACGTAGTCAGCGAATTCGTCCTGACCTCCTGCAATCCGCTGCGCGAGCATTGCGAAACCAATCACATAATCACGAGATTCGCTCGAAGACATGAGCGCCTTGCGGTATTTACCCTGGACTACGGTAACGAGCTTGGCGCGATCATCTATATGGACGGCGTCAATGCCCTTCTCACCGGACTTTCCCGTGAGAGCCGCAACCGCAGATTCCTTGTTGCCTGTCACAAACGCAAAGAGAAACCAAACGACGAAAAGGTCATCATCGCTCAGCTTCGGGAGCTTGTCTCCGAGCTGAGAGATCTCTCCCTTGAGATCCTTGAGGTCTAAAGTACGGGGACTCTGGGGGGCCATGGCAGGTCCATGACATTCTTATAGGAAATGTGGCTATTTGGCAACCCGGAGTTTTCATATACAGGCACCGGGACTCATTGTACGGCGCAGCCTGCAGGAGTGAGCGACCCCAGTGACTTGGCCGATTTGGAATCGAGAAGCGGGATGACGCCACCCGTCTCGCGCCAATGCTAAGCGTGCTCAGTTACTGCGACACGAGCAGCTGCGCGGCGCGGCCTCGAATTTGGGACACGAAGTTCGCAAAACTCAGGTCGGTGGCTGGCTCGTGTATTGATGACTCGGGGTCTGCCGATGAGGTCACGAAACAGGCGGCGTCATACAGCCGCTCAAGAACCAGCCGTCGGCAGAGAATTTCGTATCGATTCTTGTACGAAGCGCCCGCGAATATTTCTTCCACATCGAAAAGGGGCTCTCGCACGGCCACCGGCTTGGTCGACTTGGGGTGTTCTTCGAGCAGGAAGAGGTAGCCGAGCCATGGTCGGGTATCGCCAAACAGTCCTTCTCGGTATGCGACCCAAATATCGCTTGCGCTTCCAATGGCTTCCTCGGTGCGATTGTTGAAGTTGTTGCCGAAAGATGGCCCCACCTGCGACTTGAACTCGATTGCGGCGGCGAGTTGATCCTCGTGGATCACGACGAGGTCCCACTTCTTCTCGGGCCGGTAGTAGCCGGGCAACTCAACGCTCGTCGCGCGGTAGATCGTCTCTGCGGAGAACCCGGCGTCGATAAAGGTCTCCTCCACGAGCCCGGCGAGGGCATCCATCTGAGCTCCCCCGGTGACGGCTCCTCGCAGTCCAGCGTCGGTCTTGCCGGCATCCTGCTGGCGCTGCTGCTGTTTCGTGCGCACGTCCCAATAGGCGCGGACCGCCTGTTCAAACCGCTCCTGATTCATCAGTCGGGGAGCTCGGTCAATCCGTAGAGACACAGGGCGATGTCGGTCGCAACGGCGACGTCCCGTCGGCGGAAGGCGTCGCGCAGGGCCTCTGCGGCGTCATCGCTGACATCCGCGATTGTTGGCACGCGGATCTGCCGCAGATATTGGGCTTGAAATCGGAGATAGCCACCCCGCATGCGAACCGCGTATGCCTCGATAAACATCTGTGCGACTCGCGAAAGCAGAAGTCCGCCTAGTACTTCGAGATCCCACTGCCGGGAAACGACGAAGTAGAGGTTGTGATGCGGATAGGACGTACCCCTGTCCAGCACGGGGTGGATCGCCGCCTTTATGTCGGGGAAGAGCAGCTTGTCCTGGCCGGTGAGCTGGGGATCGACACGATCGATCGTGCGAAACCAGTCGCGTGGGCGACGTTTCGCCACATTGCGAGCTCGAAGCTGGGCGGCATGGGCCTCGTAGTAGCCGCTGAGCCCCGGGAAATCATCGAGATTGACTAGGCCCCCACCGTCTGAGCGCCAGGGATTGACCAGGTAGCGCCCCGACCAGTCCAACCTGCCCTCCAGCGTGTCGTACGCCATCGCGAGAGGTAGGAGCCGGTCCGGTTCGACGACTGATGCATCCTCCGTGACATAGACCTGATCGGCTCCCGTAGCTACACCGATCCCAACGCGTGTTCCGGTTGTCTCATCCTCAAGAGTCGGGAGTCGATCCTCGAGTTCTTGAAGGGCGGCCAATCGCGCTGGCGAGCCGGTGGGCCAGGAACTCGTTCCAGGGAACCACCCGGGCAAGACCGCAGCACGAAAAGCATCCCCTTGAAGCTCGTCAGCCGTTCTGGCGGTGAGACGCCATCTCGCAAGTCCTGCCGCTGCGCGAGCGTCGAACGCTGCGCTTGTCTTCGCGACCAAGGCAGGTTGCTGGGTGCGCCGCCGGATCGTGATTACCGAGGGATAGGCCGACACCTCGTCCTCAAACGCATCGACATCGTGCATCTCGATCGCCGCTTCCACGCTGAAGTGGTCGGCTACCAACCGCCGAAGGAGCCGCCCGTATTGATTGCGCATCCACCGATCGGCACAGATAAACGACAGGGTCCCGTTCGGCCGGAGCACCCTGAGCCCGATCTCCAAGAAGCCAACGTAGATGTCGGCCCGACCCGACATCGTCTCGCAGGCTCGACGGTAGGCCTCGCTGCGCCCATTCGGCACCGATTCGAGCCGGACGTAGGGGGGGTTACCGAGGACGAAGTCCGCTTCGCCGTGGACGTGATCTTGAAGCAAGAAGTCGCCAGCCTGGACAGCGCGCTCAGCGAAATCAGTCGCCTGATCGGCTGGCCAGTCTCGTCCCACGAGCGTTTCAACAACCGCCTGTCGACTGGCCATGACGCTTGCCGTCTGCAGGTCGTACGCGCGGATTGCGCCAAGGGAGTCCACGAGGGACCGCCCATCTCGTCTGCAGGCATCTGACAGACGCTCAACCATCGGCATGAGGAACGCTCCCTCGCCACAGGCCGGCTCGATCGCGACCAAGTCGCCAAGTGGGCGATCCGCTGTGTAGCCGGCAAGATCCAGGATCAGCTCGACCACCCACCGCTTCGTAAAGACTGCACCGTGCTCGGCGCCGGCGGCTTCGCCCCCGGCCAGCGCAGTATCGGCGGAGATGCTTAGGCCCAGTTGCTGGGATCCGAACGAAGACCTCAGCTGTGTCTCTGAAGCCTGCGTGGCCGCTGCGTTACCCATGCCCTCAATCTAGTTCTTGGACGGGATGGCATCCGATCTAGTGATCTGGATGGCCTCGTCAAGCGCTGGCCCGGTTACTCAAGTCGTCCGGAGTAATCGCATAGAATCGTGCCGCGTTGCCATCAAAGAGTCAAGTCGCAGGTAGTGGTGTAACTACCCGTCGGTCCCTTCACGCCGCTTCCAGCATCGGCACCTCCTTTCGTCCCTCATCGCCCTGGTCCTCGAGGACCAGGGGATCGACTCCGCCGAGAGGTAGCGGCGGCGGAGGAGAAGGCACAGTTGGGTCTCCTCCAGCGACTCCTGGCCCTCCCCGTGAGGAACCGCCAGCCCGGCCCGCTAGCCCGGCGCCCGTCCCCCGCCGAGGCTGAATTGACTCTGTGTTGATCCGCTGCGCGCGATCACCGAGTTCGAATTCCACATCTCACCCGCCCAAGCTCATCGCCACCCCACACGGGCGTCGGGGTCCGCGCAACCAGGCTGAGTACGCGCCGCGCACAGTTCTTCGTCGCCGATCAGTCGCCGCGGGCTGTCCACGGTCTCGGCGATGTCCGGGATGCGATCGTCCCGCCAGAGGCGGGTCTCGTAGCGGCCTTGCGCTGACCCCGTCCTTTTCGTGAGCGTCGCTGGGGGGCGACCATAATGAAGACCGAGTACTGGTTGAAAAATCCCTCGACAACGAAGCGTTTCGCTTCGTTGTCGAGGTTTTCGAGTAAGAGCGAGTCGCTGACGATTCCGGGGCATCGCGGACGTGACTGGCGATTCGTCCCAGGGCCAGATCCGTGTTGGTGACCGGTAGGCTGGCGTCAAGGCCGGTCGAAAAGTGGGGTTTCGACCGGCGCAGGTGGTCCAGTTTTCAGTTGGCGCCTACAACCTCCTTGCGTCGTTCGGCTCAGCTGGCGCTCAGCTCGATAGCGTTGCAGCCTCGCCGCGAATACCGAGAGATAGCAACGAGTTTCAAGCGACACAATTAACCCCTTGGGCGAGGTGGTGTTCGTCCGCCCGTGGCTGCGAATAGGATTCGCGGGCCAATGCAAGTTGGCCCTGCGATCAGCCTGCCGACCTACCGCGTCTTCCTATCGTCGGGGGACGACGCGAGGGATCTGCGTGATCGGGTCGACAGCCTCGTAACGGAGGCGGTCAACTCGCAACTCATGCATGTCGGAATCAACTTGAGGCTTGAGGTGGATCGCTGGGAGCGTACGGCGGCAGCGACCAACAACCCAAATGAATCGACCAACGATCAGTTCGTCAAACGCGCCCTGGACAGCAATCTGACCCTTGCCCTCTTCCGACGCAAGGTCGGTCAGGGAACAAGGGAGGAGATCGAAGCCACGCTCGCCGCCGACAAATCGGTCAGCGTACTCTGGTTCGTGCCGCGAAAAAGCAAGCCGAAATCCGAGGTCGCCAGGTTCCTAGAGCCTCTCGCGGACCGCCTCTATTACGACAAGACCGGTAGACCGGACGAGGATGAGAGTTGGCACGGGATCGTCAAGATCCTCTTTCGACTCACTCTCGAAGGACTGAAGCAGCATCCGAAAGGCCCTTACTTTGAGGAGCGATAGGTTGCTTGTCAAGAATCTTCCCCGAGAGCTAGAAGCTGCGCTACTCGGCGACTTCAAGAGTCTGCGATCAGGCTCGAATGACGCCCGGCATTTTGCGATGGCATTCAGCTCCGAAGCCGGCCAGCGTTGGTGGGAAGAAACACCTCCCGCCGGCCCCCTGGGCCTTGTGGCCAAGGCCGTAAGTTTCGAGCGGCGAGGTGAATCCGCCGAGGCGATTACCTTGTATGAGAACGCCGCGCGGGAGGTCACCGCGCCGTGGCTGAGGCTGATGGGTCTTCTGGCGCAGGGATGGAGCCTCCTGATCGAAGACACGGCACCAATCTTGGAAGCCGCCGATCAGGTACGCCAGTTGCGCCGCAGCCCTCGCAAGGCGCGACTATTGGCAAAGCTGTCGATCTTCGCGACTGACAAGGGCGACATCGAAGTCGGGCGCGTCCTTTGGCAAGAAGCAATCAACTCCTCAGATGAACGGACACCACTCGGACGCGCGCTCCGCATTGAGGGGCTCAATCTGAGTCTTGGTCCGGTGGACATAGAGCTGCTGAGAACCCCGGCAGATGAAGTGGAAGACGACCTCGTCCAACCGGAGGGGATTGATCAACTGCGCCTGAACAGCGCGAATGCTGCCCTCGAGCAGGCGATTGAGGATCAGTTCGGGAGCCCGTGGAGGTACACGATTCGGATGGGACTCACGCCTCTCAACCACCTCGACACCGCCGAGGCTCAAGCCCGGTGGATCGGCCTCCCGTGGATGCGCCGATCAATCCGGAAACAAATGGGAGCGCAACTGCTCGCTGGCGCTGCACAGGATCCAGACCAGTGGACACACGGCGTTATCGCTTGGACACTAGGAGGCGGTAGCAGTGTCCAGCTGGCAATGCGATTTGCCGAGCCATACTTCAGCTACGAAAGTGGCGACTACATCATCAGCACGGTTTCCACGTGCGATCCAACGAGGGGTCGTTCCCAACGACTCGCCGCCCTCGGTGCGGAGGCATGGGATCTTCTTTCGGACGGGGCCCTTCAGCAGCTGGCTGAGGAGGTTCCGCCAAAGCAAGGGCAAGGCTCTCCGGCTCCTGAGAGCCGAATGATCTGGGCTGGGTTTGCCATTCGACTTACGGACCAGTGGTACGAGCGGTATCGCCAGTTCGATGCGAGTCTTCAGGGCGCGTTGCTCGGTTCGCTGAATCCGGTCGCACTGCGTTACTTCAATGATGAGATGAAGGTCACGATGTACGAGGCGCTGGGCAGCGACGAGGAGGTGTTGGCCGACGGTGGCCACTTGCTCCCTCTCGCTGCCGCCCTCGCCCCAGCGGGGGACGATGAGCGGTTGCGACACATGCTCGACAGTCAACCCGTCCTGACCAGGGTGGTAGCCCAACTCAAAAAAGAACGCCCTTCGGTTGTCTCACCGGCGACAGAATCGAGGGTTCTAGACTACCTTCGTGGTGCCCTAGTCGAGCAGTCTGCCGATGCTCGAAAGGGATCAATTGCGCTTGGCGGGGCGGGACCGCGGCTGGAACTAGGCCGGATGCTCTCCGTGGTCCAGTCACCCGACCAAGAGCTCGTCGATCTGCTCGTCGAAACGGCAATCGACCCCTCTCTTCCGTCGCAGTACCTTGTAGAGGCACGTCAGGGACTTGTCCTGTTGCGGCGTAGTAAGGGGCTCCGGCAGACCGACGTCAGAAGGTTGCGATCAGCTCCGCACATGATGGGGCAGAGACCATTTGAGGAAGGCTTCACTAGCGACGTGCTGCGTGTCCTCCTCCTTCAGATCCTTGCTGACCGGACTACAGAAGCAGAGAGGGCCGAACTAGCGGCAGCTGTGCGCTCTACCGAGGTGCGAGTCCGAGACATCGCCGTCAATACCTGTACCGAGGCACTTCAGACTCGTCAGGACGAGGGACTGGCCTGGGCTGTCGTCAGCGGACTTTTCGACCCGTCCGACTCCGTTTCCGACGGTGCGCTCGCAGGACTCCGACCTCTGACCGAGCACTTCAAGACCGCCGCTGAGGTCGCCTGGCAGCGCCTTCCCGACCTCTTCAACTCCAGTGCGCGGGACGTTCGATCTCAGATCATTCATGCCCTTGAGCACGTTTCGCCAAAGACGAACCGACAGAAGGAAAGACAGCGCGCTCTCTTAGCCCGCGCACGCCAGGACCGCTCATGGCAGGTGCGAAGCGCAGCCGCTGAGGTTACAGCTGCGGAGTGAGCCAAGATCAGGCTTATCCCCTTGACACAAGGTTACATCTCAGCTATCGTCCTTGCTCATGGACGGTTTTCCCCTTTTTGAAGCGGCGCTTCGGGCCTCTCGACGGGCTTTCTCCCGAACCTCTTTCGGGAACAAACGACGCAATAGCTGCTCGCTCGTTAGTGCCTGTGTGGGCTTGCGCTTCCTAGGCATGGAGGACTCCTGATGCCCAAGCGAATGGACCTGCCGACCCTGATCGAGAAGTACGGCAGCGAAGAGAAGTGCCGCGAGGTCTTGGAGCAGTTGCGCTGGCCCGATGGCGTCGAGTGCCCGCGCTGCGAGGGCCAGACGATCTCGCGCATTCAAAAGCGGAATCAGTTCGATTGCGATTCATGCCGTTACCAGTTCTCCGTGACCGCAGGAACGCTCTTTCACGATTCCCACTTGCCGCTGTGGAAGTGGTTCCTCGCCATCTACTTGATCGGGGAGTCGAAGAAGGGAATCAGCGCCAAGCAGCTTCAACGCACCCTTGGCGTGAGCTACAAGACGGCCTGGTACTTGGGCTATCGCATCCGTGCCGCGATGGAAGAGGACTCGCCCGTGCCGTTGAAGGGCATCGTGGAGCTTGACGAGACTTGGATTGGCGGGCACAAGAAGAGGGTCAAGGGCGAGTCGCAGCGGTCCAACAAGAAGATGGTGCTTGGCGCGATTGAGCGCGGCGGCGAGCTTCGCCTTGAAATCCGAACGGGTGCCTTCCGGGAGTCCGGCGGCTCCTACAAGGATTTCGTCAAGGACCACGTTGCCGACGATGCGAAGATGATCGTCACCGACTCTGACCGCTCCTGGGGGGACCAAAGCGACGCGGACACGGCGCACGAGAAGATCGACCACCGCAACGACGAATGGGTGCGGGGCATCGTCCATACGAACACCGTTGAAAGCGTCTGGAGCCTGCTCAAGCGCTCCGTGGTCGGCACCTACCACCAACTCTCGGGCGAGCACCTTCCGGCCTATCTGGACGAGATGGCTTTCCGGTTCAACAACCGGGAGAACCCCTACCTGTTCCGAGATACGCTGCTGCGGATGGTAGAGGGCGAAACACTGCCGTATGCGGAATTGGTGTCCGAGAACACCCCCTAGTCCTCCATCGGTCATAGCTTGAGGAAGTTCCGAAGCTGTTGCCAGAAAGGGGTTTCCGCGTCGCCATTCTCTTCTCCATAGGTCGCCCGCATCTCTCGGAGAGTGGCGTCATTTTCTTCCCAGTAGGAAAGCCACCGGTCGAAGTCCTTCTGGAGGTTTTCAACAGATTCAAGACGCTCTCGGCGGATCAGGAGTGCACAAAGCGTTAGGGCGAAACCCAGGACCAAAAAGAGCACAAGCCATGCGCCCTTCAGGCCGTCCGAAGGGATAGCCCCCAATCCGGCTCCCAATGAAAGGAGTCCGGCCGCGCCTACCGGCCTGCTCCAATTGAAGCGTTGAACCCGCCCGAGCTTGACACTGTGCTCAAGCAAGTCCATGTATTCGACCTTCAGTAGCTCGCGCCGGGTCCCAGTTAATCGCTCGGCGGCATTTATTGTCTGTTCCGGTGTTACCTCTTCGGCTCGGTAGCCCTCGGCCTGAGATTGTTGCGTCATGAAGCGCCTGGCGATCTCTTGGAGCCGCTCCTGAGTCACTGCCGGAAGTTGGAAGGGAGTTTCTGCGTCTTCCCCCCTGTCGGGTTGACCGCTCACGGCTCTTCCTCAGGGAGCAGTCCGGCAAGAATCGCGTTAATGAAGACGGTATTACCGCAGTTGTCGCACATGACAGGGAAGTGTGGAGAAAGGGCTTCTCCGCTTTCCAGGGAAATCGCTGAAGGTGTCCCAACGGACCACGACGCGGCTTCGCAATACGGGCATCGTCGGTGGGGTTTCCATTGCCGCTCCAGCCAGCGAACCGCGGCGGCAATAAACAGTTGCCGAAGCTCCTCTCCCGCTTCGGCAAGTTCACCCTCCCAGGCCGTTGCTTCCGCGTGGTGAGCGTGAGCGTTGCGAAAGCGTTGGAGGGACGAGGCAAGCAGCTCGGATAGCTCTTGGTCAAACTGGTCGATGTCAACCCCATCCAAGTGGGGTTGTTCGTTCCAACCTCCTGCCTGCTGCTTGCCCTGACCCCGCTCGGCGTCCTCAGGCATTTGCACCTCTTCCCGCTGGGGACTTTCGCGAATCGGAGGGTAGCCTAACATCCCCTTGCGTGAAGGGGATAATCGTGAGCCAGATCTACCGCCATGCAATTGGCTTCATGGGCGGAGGTGCGGCTCCTCGCGCCAGGGGAATCCTTCCGTGCGCGACCGGCTGGCGAGGTCCGGCGACATCGACTACGTGCTGACGGGCTCGAGCGCGGCTGCCTACTTCGAGGAGTACGCCCAGGCTCGCCTGGCGCTGGCCTACACGGATGAGCCGGAGCGGCTCGCCGAGCGCCTGGATCTGCGGCCGGTTGAGTTGGTCGAGTGGGCGAGGCTCGGCGATCAGACGATTGCCGGCGTCAGCGAGCTGTCGAGTGCATGCCGGCCGATGTCCGCGCGGGCCGGAGGCATGGCGGGGACATCCGGCGTCTCCTTGTGTCGATCGGAGACCTGGACCGTGATTCGTCGCGTGAACTCGCTGCGCAGGCGATCCAGGGGGCCGACGCGAATGGGCTCGAGCAGCAATTCGAGGTCGTTGGAGCCGACGATGACAGCCGCCCGCCCCTCATGCAGGTAGCGCCAGACGACCCGCCCCGTTTGAGGATCGTCGCCCCATGCGACGAAAGCGGCTCCGTTCGGGTAGCCGAGACCCTCGTCGCTCGTGGCGGCGTCGATGAAGGTGGAGAGGGCGGTTTCCTCGGCGCTGTTGCACATGGTCTTCATCAGATTAGTTCTCTCCATTCGTCGGCCATCGAATGACCTTGGCCATCGCGTCGTTCGTGTCTGAATCCCCGAGGAGCGAGCGAGTCTCCGTCACCCGACCCCGCCGAGGCGGATGTCATCGCCCGGCTCCACGCCGAGATCGGCGAGATCTACCGCGAGCACGGGGAAGCACGGCTGCTCGGCCCCGACGGCGAGATGATCGGCATCCCCGCCTCCGCGTTCGAGGCGCTGCGCCTGGCAGTCGATGCGATGTCGAAGGGGCAGACGATCGTGCTCGCTCCACAGGAGGAGGAGCTGACGAGCCAGCAGGCCGCCGACCTGCTGCGGGTTTCCCGGCCGCACCTGATCAAGCTCCTCGATGGCGGCGAGATCCCGTTCTACAAGGTAGGCACCCATCGCCGCATCAGCCTGGAGGACGTCCTTGCCTACAGGCGCAAGCGCTCGGAGTATTGTCGCGCGAAGCTGGACGAGCTGACTCGGCTCTCCGAGGACTTCGAGGGCGGCTACCGCTGATCGGCGGCAATGCCGCCGGTTTACGCTGTTAACTGCGACACCGATTCTCTGATGGTTCCCACGGCCAGCACAAGCCCCCTTGCCAGACATCATCCGACTGGTGCTTCCACCGGATTCCTCGGCTGGCGGGGCGATTGGGACAGGCTTTTGGAGGGGGCCGAGGAGGAGTCGACGTTTTCGGCTGAGCTGGCAGCTCTCTCGGAGCCGGAATTCATGGGGCTGCGCGATTGGCTCGCGCATACGGCTGCGCTGCCCTTTCGCTATCTGAGCGTCCATGCGCCGGTAAAGGAACGGCAGGCCGCTGAAGAGCAGCTTGTCGAGTGGCTCGCGGACCTACCGGGTCAGGTCGACTCTGTCGTCACTCACCCCGACACCATCGAGGATCTCGATCTTTACCGCGAGGTCGGTGGCCGTCTGGTGATCGAGAACATGGACGACCGTAAGGAGAGCGGCCGGACTCCCGACGAGCTTGAAGAGGTCTTCGACGCCCTGCCCGAGGCCGGGTTCTGCTTCGACATCGCTCACGCCTGGTCGGTGGACCCGTCGATGGCGCTTGGCGAGGAGTTGCTGGATTGCTTTGGCTCGCGGCTGCGCCAGGTGCACCTCAGCTCGCTGGTCGATGGCAAGCACGCCTCGCTGCTCGAAGAACACGAGACCCTGTTCGCACCGCTTCTCGAACGGTGCCGGGACGTGCCATGGATTCTGGAAGCGGCGAGGCCGGCTCGCTGGCGGTAACCGGTTCGCTGCAGCGCCTGTCAACGGAGATGGGCGTCGCTTTCCCGAGGATTTTTGAGGCGCGGCGGCGGACTGAAGAGGGGCTGGAAGATCGCCGCCGCAAACTCGCAACCCTCAGAGCGGATAGGGATGTGGCCGTTGTCCTGATGGGCTCGTGGGGACGGGGCGAGTTGACCAGCAGAAGCGATGACGATTTCATGCTCCTGATCGACGGCGAGGAGCAGCGGGGCGCTCTGGAGGCATTGGCGACGGAAGACCAGGAATCTTCTGAGGCGTTTGCCACAGCGAAGCGCTTAGGCAAGGAGATTCGCTCCGGGCTGCTCTCGCTTCTGTTCGATACGCCGGTGCTCTATCCGCTGACGCGCGAGTTCGCGATCTTCTGAGCGCGTCGCGCATCGCTCAGTGCAGTCCGATGCCGTCCTCGGCTCGGCGAGCAACTACGAGCCCGGCTCGCCAGCCGGGCGCCCGTCCTCCCGCCGGCGGCTGAATTGACTCTGTGTCGATTCCGCTGCGCGCGAGCACCCAGGCGATCACCGAGTTCGAGTTCCACATCTCGCCCGTCCCAAGTTCATCGCGACCCCACACGGGCGTCGGGACCCGCGCGACCAGGCTGAGCACGCGCCGCGCGCAGTCTTCGTCGTCGGTCAGTCGCCGCGGGCTGTCCACGGCCTCGGCGACGTCGGGGATGCGGCCGCCCCGCCAAAGGCGGATCTCGTAGCGGAAGATCCGGAACCGGCCTGCCTGGCGGCTGCCGACGGGGCCTTCGGCGACGACGCCCCGCTGCTCGCCGCTCCAATCGTGGACCGGCGCCTGCTCGATGACGAACGTCCCCTCCGGAACTCGGACTTGGAGCGCGGAGTGGTAGAGATCGCGCGCCGGGCGCCGCTGCAACCGTGCCGCCAGCCCCTCGTAGACGCGACCGTTGAGCCTGACGAAGTGCCCGCCGGCGCCGAGCGGCAACCAGAACAACTCGACTGCGGCCATCCCTGGCTTTGCCTCGTCGTGAGCGAGCGAGTCTCCGTCGCCTGTCCCCACGCCGCGAGTATCGCAAGGGTCCGGCTATCCGAGGACGAAGCGCAGCTTGCGACGGACAGCACGCCGCGTTTCGTTGAAGTGGGGCGGGGGCTCCGTCAGGTACTCGCGGAGTTCGGCTTCCCAGCGATGCCTCCATTCGGGTTCGCGCGCGTCGAGTCGTTCGGCGAAGCGGTTTGGGTCGAGGCCGCGATGGCGCGCCTTGCGCTCGAAAGCCGGCCATAGGGCCTCGGCGTCCACATCTCGCCCGACCAGTAGCTCGGCAAGGTCGTAGAGGTCGCGACATTGAAGGCGCTGCATGACGCAGCGCAGCTTCTCTGTGGTGATCTCCTCCAAGGTGTAGACGCGACAGCTGCTGGGTTCCTGATCGTCGTAGCGACAGATGATCGGAAGGGTGGCCTTGTCTTCCACCAACTCGTCATCGGCGAGATCCAGCTTCAGGAACCGGGGCTTTGCCTCGAGCGGTCCGATGTATTCGATCCGGGGCGGGTTCGCGTCGCTCAAGCGGAGCAGGGGGAAGCCGGCACGCTCGATGCAATCCCGCAGGGCGTTTTCGATCAGCTCGTACGCGGTGTCTGTGCCGAGGCCGTCGATCAGGCTGAAGTCGAGATCGGCGGAGTAGCGGTAGCGCTCGAAGTGACAGAGCCGAAGCGCAGTTCCGCCCTTGAAGACGATCTGCCCTCGCTCGTCTTGCCTCGCGATGGCCGAGAGGACGTGAGCCAGAACGTAGTCGCGCTCAACTGAGCCGGCCGTGAGCCCGTCCTCATCGGCGCGGCGCTTGATCTGGTTGGGGTGGATCACTGCGCCAACTCCGCGGCGAGCGCTTTGGGCGGCACGGGCCAGCGCATCCTCCAGTCGGTGTCTCGGAAGGGAGCGCCAGCCTCCTTGACACCGGGGTCGAGGTTGAGGTCGGAAGTCGGCGGCTTGCGGGGCCGCAGCTTCCCGGCGAGCCCCTCCAGCTCGAGCCGATCGGAGAGTGAGCCGATGCGCCTCAGTGCGGCGTTTGCTCTGAGTTCGCCGGCGAGGGTCGTCAGCCGGGCGGGGTCTGGGTCGCAGGCAATGAGGGCCTCGGCGAGGGGGAAGTATCCGCCGACCAGGTCGGGACGGGATGCCGCGTCGATCAGGGTGCGCTCCAGGTCAGAGACGAATGCACCGTGCCCGGCGGGCTCGGCTCCGATCGCGATGGTCTCCGAGCGCTCGGAGATCGCCTCGATCGGGCGACCGCCGGCGGTGGTTGCGGTGAAGCGTCGCGGGGTGGCGACCTGGATTGTGCGCACGGGTCGGATCAGGAGGCCGTGGAAATCGAGGGCCGAGTGGTAGGCGATGCGGTGAGGCTCAGAGCCCAGCAGGGCGGCGACGGCCAGGGCGACATCCTCCGAGGAGGCCTTGGTTCCCAAGAGGCCAATCTGGCGGATCGCGTAGCGTCCGCGCGCGACCCGGTCGACCAAGCCGTCCCGGCGCCAGCGTGCCAGCAGGTTGGAGGCAGCCTGAGGAGAGATTCCCAGCTCCTCGCGCAGCTCGCGGCTCGTGAGCGTGGATTTGCCGACCGCGAGGCGGTCGTCGAGGGGTTTGAGGGTGTGGCGCGACACAGTGCTCAATAGTAGCTAATACACGTTTACCGTGAACAAACCTACATATATCACGCACCGGCTCAGTGGGTTCAGGTTCTTGCGGAGCCGGTCGAGGAGCCGGGGCGGGCGGAAGCGACAGCGGTTGGCATTGTTCGGCGCGCCGCCCGTCCCCGCCGTAACTCCTCGACCGCGGTCGTTCCCGCCTCACGCACGATCTCCCGGCGGTGACCGCGGTCGCGACGCAGCGCCTGCGCCATCGTGGCCAGGGCGAAGGCCGGCGTGAAGGCCTCCGAGGGGCGCAGCTCATGGTTGAGGACTCGAACCATCGCGGTGCCCAGCTCGGGGTCCGCGGCGATCCTCCGCTGCGCCTCCCGGCGCAACGGAGGGGTTGGCCCGGCTGCGCCCATGTCGTGGGCGAGCCAGTACATCTCCCAGGCGTCCTCGTCGCGCCAGCGCCACCAGTCACGCAGGATCTCCTCCGGACTGCCGTGGCTGCCGTCCAGGGCACGGGTGACCGCCGCGGCCAGCTTCTCGGACTGGCGAAGAGCGTCGGCGATTCCCTGGCCGGGAGTGGGGTCCTTGAAGTGGCCCGCGTCACCGACGAGGGCCCAACCGGCGCCGGCGGCGGGGCGGAAGAAGCCGCGCATGTTGGCCATTGTGCGAACGGGGCCGTCACGCCGGGCGCCGTCCACCCCGGCATGCAGCTGCGGCCAGGCGCGCAAGCCGGCCTCGTAGACCGCCTCGCGGTCGGCGCGAACCTCATTGCGGCGCTCGATCGAAGGGCAGACGCCGATCAGGGTCAGGCCACCATCGGTCGGCATGCCCAGGTAGGTGTGGTCCTCGACCTTGCCGATCCACATCTCGCCATCGGTCGGGTCGGCCTCGTAGTAGGACCACATGAATACCCGACCGTTCGGGGTCGGGTGGTACTCGCGCGCCCCGACCATCCTGGCTACCGCGGAGCGCGTGCCGTCGGCTCCGACGACGAGCGGTGCCCTCAACTCGCCCGAGGGCGCGGTGACGCCCGTGACGCGGCCGCCCTCCATCACCAGGCCGGTGACCGCGGTTCC